>Ga0307474_10000253_pt1 | contig 39229 bp, 39 predicted proteins | sample atmos_gasesECM1C_2_FD_203312 | JGI IMG/M metagenome (GOLD analysis project Ga0307474, IMG submission 203312) | Hardwood forest soil microbial communities from Morgan-Monroe State Forest, Indiana, United States - atmos_gasesECM1C_05 | ecosystem: Environmental > Terrestrial > Soil > Temperate... | reverse complement strand
CTCGCCATCGAGCTTCTGCTGGTCGCGCAGTGAGGTCATCCAGGCGCCGGAACGCTTGGAGGAGCGGGCAAAGTAGTCGCCATAGAACAACGCCTTGTGGGCGCCCGAGGCATCGCGGACCTCCCAGACCCGGACGTCCGGATGCCACACCGGGATATCCTTGCGCTCGGCAAAGGTGATGCCGAACAGGCGGGTGGCGCAGTCAAAGGCGGCCGCAATCATGCTGTCGAGCGGCAGATAGGGCTTGATCGCCGCATCGTCGAAATTGGCTTTGCGCTGCCGGAGCTTCTCCGCGTAGTAGCGCCAGTCCCAGGAGGCGAGCTTGAAATTGGCGCCCTCCTCCGTGATCAGCGCCTGCATCTCGTCGCGGTCGGCGAGCGCGCGCGCCCGGGCCGGCCGCCAGACCCGCTCAAGGAGCCCACGCACCGACTCCGGCGTCTTGGCCATGGAATCTTCGAGGCGATAGGCCGCAAAAGTCGGGTAGCCCAAAAGCTTGGCGCTGGCCTCACGCAGCTCCAGGATCTCGCCGATGACAGCGTTGTTGTCGTTGGCATTGCCATTATCGCCGCGGGCGATGAAGGCCTTGTAGACCTTCTCCCTGAGGTCGCGCCGCGCCGAGCTCTGCAGGAACGGCTCCACAGAGGAGCGTGACAGCGTGACGATGGCCTTGCCCGCCATGCCGCGCTCTTCGGCGGCGGCCTTGACGGCGGCAACGAAGGTATCGGAGAGCCCTTCATAGTCGGCCTCGCCGAGCTCCAGCGACCATTCCTGCTCGTCGGCCAAGAGATGGTGACTGAAAGTGGTGCCGAGCTGGGCCAAGCGCTCATTGATCTCGGCCATCTGGTTCTTGCCCTCCTCGGAGAGGCCCGCGCCCGAGCGGTGGAAGCGGGTATAGGTGCGCTCCAAGAGCCGCAACTGTTCAGGCGTCAATTTCAAGGTGGCGCGGTTGTCGTGCAGCATGGCGATGCGGCCAAACAGCACACCATTCATCATGATCGGATTCCAGTGCCGGGCCATCCGCAGCGACACCTCCTTGTCGATATCCAGGATGTCGGGGTTGGAGTGCGCGGACACCAGGTCGTAGAACACGGCCGAGACCTTGTTGAGCAGCTTGCCTGAGCGCTCCAGCGCCGTGATCGTATTGTCGAAGTCGGGCGTCGCCGGATCGTGGGTGATGGCGGTGATCTCGGCGACGTGATCGGTGAAGGCCTGCTCGAATGCCGGGAGGAAGTGCTCCGGCGTGATCTCGTCAAAGGGCGGGGTCTGGTGCGGCGTCTCCCAGGGCCTGAGCAGCGGGTTGGTGTGAGTCTGGGGAAGCACCTTGGTCTGCGCTATCTCTGACATCAGAATTGTCCATTTTGCGGCTTGATATCTTGGGTCGAGCTATAGCACGTGATGGGGCTTTTTGGGGCCTTTTGCGCTTGAAAGAGCAGCACTTTTCGGAGAGATTGCGGCCCTCAAAACAGGACAGACCATGAGCTCGCAACCCTCTTCTCCCGCCTCCCGCCAGATCGTCTGGCAGAGCGTCGTCACCGTGATCTCCGCAGCGATCCTGATCGGCGCGGAAGTGTTCGGCGCTGCTTTTGCCGGCGGCTGGGCGCTCGCGATCCTGTTCGATCTCGGCGACACCGGCGCACACATTTTGCAGGCGCTTCTGTTCGTCGCCGGCGTCTTCGTGATGATCGCCTTCATCCGTAACGCCTCGCGCGTCGAACCCTTCACGCGCCGCGCGTAACCCGCGTGATGCAAGAAAGCCCTGCCGCACAGGCACAACTTGCAACGCCGCTCTCCGCGAGAGAGCGCAGCTCTTGCGCAAAAACTTAACAGGCATTCATCTTCGAGCCGCGAGTGGCGCGAGATCGCAAGCTCGCGTTAGGGAAATTTGTCCTCAGCCTGAAAAAATTCTTGCGCAGCAGATTCAAAAAGATTATTTCCACTCTTGCCCAATTTCGCACGTGCCTGTGGTCGCGTGTCAGTCGGTAGGTATCCGGACAAGAGGCCGGACAGCCGCCAAGGGATGGTAGAACCGAGGGGCACTTGAAGTTGTCGGGACGCTCGCGTCGGCGACAGCTTGAAGAGCCCAGCATCTCTCTCAAGGGATGCCGTTGAAGGTCTCACCACTCCTTGCAACCGTGACTGGCAGCCGGAGGCGAACCGGCGCACCCCGCTCTCAACGGGGGACGCGACTTAAAGCAACGACGGAGCGGGCTTTTTTGGTCTCTACCGGCATTCCAACGCCGGCGCGGGCTACTGAAAAGGCTTGTCCTTCATTGCCAGGTGAGCGGGCGGGAAAATTCCCAACCAATCCACGGCAGCACAATTCGGTCTAGGGTTTTCGGCCCTGTCGCGCCTCCATCGCGCCGGCAGTGTCGAAGCACCCTCGTCCGAGAACATTTTGAACGGGTCGCCGTCGCTTGCGGCCGTTTGGAGGGTGCTATGACCGAACGCATCAGGGAATTCCTGCGCGATCGCCACGACCGTGGTCTCGACACCGAGCCCTGCCTCGTCGTCGACCTCGATGTCGTGCGTGAGAACTATCAGAGCTTTGCCAAGGCGCTGCCGGACAGCCGTGTGTTCTACGCGGTGAAGGCCAATCCCGCGCCCGAAGTGCTGTCGCTGCTCGCCTCGATGGGCTCCTGCTTCGACACGGCAACCGTCGCCGAGATCGAGATGGCGCTGGCGGCCGGTGCGACGCCGGACCGCATCTCCTATGGCAACACCATCAAGAAGGAGCGCGACATCGCGCGCGCCTTCGCGCTTGGGATTCGCCTGTTTGCGGTCGACTGCGCCGCCGAGGTCGAGAAGGTCTCCCGCGCCGCGCCCGGCGCGAAGGTGTTCTGCCGTATTCTCTATGACTGCGCCGGCGCCGAATGGCCGCTGTCGCGCAAGTTCGGCTGCGATCCGGAGATGGCGGTCGATGTGCTCGACCTCGCCAAGCGGCTGGGCCTCGAGCCCTGCGGCATCTCCTTCCATGTCGGCTCGCAGCAGCGCAAGGTGAAGGCGTGGGATCGGGCGCTGGCCATGGCGTCGACCGTTTTCCGCGACTGCGCCGAGCGCGGCATCAATCTCTCCATGGTCAACATGGGCGGCGGCTTCCCGACCAAGTACCTGAAGGACGTGCCGCCGGTGGTGCAGTACGGCCGCTCGATCTTCCGCGCGCTGCGCAAGCATTTCGGCAACCAGATCCCGGAGACCATCATCGAGCCGGGACGCGGCATGGTCGGCAATGCCGGCATCATCGAATCCGAGGTCGTGTTGATCTCACGCAAGAGCGACGAGGACGAGGTGCGCTGGGTCTACCTGGATATCGGCAAGTTCGGCGGTCTCGCCGAGACCATGGACGAGTCGATCCGTTACGCCATCCGCACCCCGCATGACGGCGCGGACATGACGCCATGCGTGCTCGCAGGTCCGACCTGCGACTCCGCGGACGTGCTGTACGAGAAGATGCCGTATCCGCTCCCCGTCACGCTCGAGATCGGCGACAAGGTGCTGATCGAGGGGACCGGGGCCTATACGTCGACCTACTCGTCGGTGGCCTTCAACGGCATTCCGCCCCTGAAGACCTTTCACATCTGAGCATGATCCGGAAAAGTGTGCAGCGGTTTTCCGAAGAGATCATGCTCAAACAAAAACGCTAAAGCGCAAACGGCGCTTTAGCGACCTCCTTTGAGGACTGACAAACCCGGAGCCGGCCCGCCGGCTCCTCCCACTTCTGTTCGAATTGATTGACGACGATTTGGTTGCGTGGGCTTGCCTGCGCGGCCAAGCGGGGACTGACGTGCCATGACCGATTTGCGGAACACCACCGTTGCCCTCACCTCGCAAGGCGCTCCGTTCGCGATCCGTGCGGAGCGTGCTTCCGACGTCTTTGCGCGTGAAGCGCTGCTTGATGCCTGCTTTGGCGAGAACCGCCATATGCGCACCTGTCAGCGCCTGCGCGACGGACGCGCGCCCGCCGAAGGCCTCGCCTTCTCTGCGGTGCGTAACGGCCGCCTGGTTGGGACCGTGCGGTTGTGGCACGTCAGCGTCGGGGGTGTCCCGGCGCTCATCCTCGGCCCGCTTGCGGTGGATTCATCCTGCCGCAAGCTCGGGGTCGGGGCCGCGTTGATGACGCGCGCTCTTGCTGCGGCAATTGAGCGCGGCCATCGCGCGGTCATCCTTCTCGGCGATGCGCCCTACTACGCCCGCTTCGGCTTCTCCACCGCAAAGACCCCCGACCTCATCCTGCCAGGCTGCTTCGAGCGCGAACGGCTGCTCGGCCTTGAATTGCAACCGGGTGCGCTCGACGGCGCCTGGGGCATGATCGTACCAACCGGTGCAGCCGAATTAAAAACGAAGACAGGCCGCGGGAAAAAATCCGCGCGCCTCGTCCCGCACGCCGCCTGAGGCTACCGACCATGTCGTTGTCAGCCCGGCTAGAGCGGCGCCGGAACCATCAGTCATTTGCGCGCAGCATCATCACCACGGTCCTGATGGTGATGCTCGCCGTCATGATCGTCAGGGACATCCTGGCCCGTCGCTGGAGCGCCGAAAGGCAGCCCTCCTCCTCCGACGTGACACAGCGGTCGCGCTGAGATAGCCAGGATTTTCACACGCTGGGCGCAAGTCCGGCAACCACAAGGGAACCGCAGGAAAAGCGGAGGTATCCGATGTCACGTCGTCTGATTTCGACCGGCTCGCCATTTGAAAAGGCCGCCGGCTTCAGCCGCGCCGTCGCGGATGGCGACTTCTGTTTCGTCGCCGGCACCACCGGCTACGACTACGCCACGATGATCATGCCACCCGATGTCACAAGCCAGTCACGCAACTGCTTCAAGACCATCGAAGCTGCCTTGAAGGAGGCAGGCTTCGCGATGACCGACATCGTCCGTGCGACCTACTACCTGACCGACGTCAAGGACGCCGATGCCCATTTTGCCGTCTGCGGCGAGTTCCTCGGCGAGATCCGCCCGGCCGCAACCCTCCTCGTCGTCTCTGCGCTTCTCAAGCCCGAGATGAAGGTCGAGATCGAAGTGACCGCCAAGCGCCGTGCATAGCTTCTTGAATGAGCATGATCTTCCCGGAAAACCGGTACCCATCTTTCCGGATCATGCTGCTGACCCCCACCTGTCCAAGCACATTTCGGAGATATCATGAGCCCAGCCTCGCAGATCCACGCGAAAATTTCCGGCCCCATTGTCATGATCGGCTTCGGCTCGATCGGCAAAGGCACGCTCCCCCTGATCGAGCGGCATTTCGATTTTGACAAGTCGCGCTTTGTCATCGTCGACCCGCATGAGGACGGCGCGCTCGCCAAAGAGCATGGCGTGCGCTTCATCAAGCAGGGCGTGACCCGGGACAATTATCGCGAGTTCCTGACGCCGCTGCTCACCGAAGGCGGCGGCCAGGGTTTCTGCGTCAACCTCTCGGTCGACACCTCCTCCGTCGACATCATGACGCTGTGCCGGGAGATCGGCGCGCTCTACATCGACACCGTGGTCGAGCCCTGGGCGGGCTTCTACTTCGACAAGAAGATCAGCCCGGAGAGCCGCTCCAACTATGCGCTGCGCGAGACCCTGCTCGCCGCCAAGCGCAAGAACCCGGGCGGCCCGACCGCAGTCTCCACCTGCGGCGCCAACCCGGGCATGGTGTCCTGGTTCGTCAAGCAGGCGCTGCTCGATATCGCGCGCGACACCAACATTCCGGTCGAGGAGCCGAAGACCCGCGAAGGCTGGGGTGAGCTCGCACAGAAGCTGGGCGTGAAGGGCGTCCATGTCGCTGAACGCGACACCCAGCGCTCGAAAAACCCGAAGCCGTTGGACGTGTTCGTCAACACCTGGTCGGTGGAAGGTTTTGTCTCCGAGGGCATGCAGCCGGCCGAGCTCGGCTGGGGCACGCATGAGAGGTGGGCGCCGGAGAACGGCCGCACCCATGCGACCGGCTGTGGCGCTGCCATCTATCTCATGCAGCCCGGCGCCAACACCCGCGTGCGCTCATGGTGTCCGACGCCGGGCGCGCAATACGGCTTCCTGGTCACCCACAACGAGGCAATCTCGATCGCGGACTATTTCACCGTGCGCGACGGCGACAAGGTGGTGTACCGGCCGACCTGCCACTACGCCTATCACCCTGCGAACGACGCGGTGCTGTCCCTGCACGAGATCTTCGGCGCCACCGGCAAGATGCAGGAGAAGTGGCACATTCTCGACGAGCACGAGATCGTCGACGGCATCGACGAGCTCGGCGTGCTTGTCTACGGCCATGCCAAGAACGCCTATTGGTATGGCTCGCAGCTTTCTATCGAGGAGACCCGCGACCTGGCGCCGTACCAGAACGCGACCGGGCTTCAGGTTTCCTCGGCCGTGCTCGCCGGCATGGTGTGGGCGCTGGAAAACCCGACCGCCGGCATCGTCGAAGCCGACGAGATGGACTTCCACCGCTGCCTCGAGATCCAGCGGCCTTATCTCGGTCCGGTGAAAGGGTACTACACCGACTGGACCCCACTGACGGATCGCCCCGGCCTGTTCCCCGAGGACATCGACACCAACGATCCCTGGCAGTTCCGGAACGTGCTGGTGCGGTGAAGCTCGAAGGGTCATCGCTAACGCAATGCCCCGAAATGACCGGATCAGCTCATCCAGGTCTTGGCCGCTAAGCAAAACCTGGATCACATAAGGCCGACGCAGTGAAGAATTGTAGGGTGGGTAGAGCGCAGCGAAACCCACCTCTTTTGTTCCACTCGGAGAGAATGGTGGGTTTCGCTTCGCTCTACCCACCCTACAAGCTACTGCCGTCATCAAGGATGCGGCAAAGGCGGCCGCGCTACTTCGCCAGATAATCGAATGCCACGGTCCCGAGCCCGAGCGTCAGATCCGCCTTGAAGTGCAACGCGGAGACGACCTCGCGCACAGGGAGCCGAGCGACGTCGGCGAGCGCGTGCGGGAACAGGCCGAGCGCGGCGGGTCCGGTCCAGGCCTCCTTCAGGGTGATGTCCTCGAGATAATAGCGCACGAGCTCGCAGACCCGCGCGCTGCCGTCGACATGGGGAATGATCTTCAGAATGAAGTTCGGCACCTTCATCCCCTTCAGCACGGTGTCGTGATCGACCATACGGTGCTTGTAGCCCATGGTGCCGGAGGCGCAGAGCACCGAGCCGTAGTGCAGGGTGCCGACCAGCACGTCGCTCTCGACCTCGATCTTCGGCCGCGCCAGCTTCTTCGGAAAGCCCCAGAGCTCGCGCCCGCCTGCGATCGGGCCTTCGTCGTCGAGATACATCGAGTGGACATAGACGCCGTCCTCGCCCTTGAGGCGCACCGGGATCACCTGGCCGGTTTCGGTGTAATCGCCGAAGCCGGTGGAGTCGGGCATGCGGATGAACTCGTAACTGACGACCGGCTTTGCGATCTCCAGAGGCTCCGGCACCACGGCCTGCAGCGCCTCCGGATCGGTGCGATAGCTGATGACGAAATATTCGCGGTTGAAGTAGCGATAGGGCCCCGGCGGAAACGACGGGTTGTTGAGCGGCATGGAATAGGCATTGCGCCTGACATCTTCGATCTTCATGAGCCTACCTCTGTCGGTCGCGAGATACCTATTATGGAATCATCGCATGCCGCTGGCGAGACTGTAAAAGCGGCAGGACACGAGAGTTTGTTCGCGGGACGTCGTGATGATGTCACAACCGGAGTGTCGGTGCAGGCCGCTCGCACTTCGCTGTCATCGCCCGCGAAGGCGGGCGATCTCCAGTAGCCCACGGCGCGCGTTGTACGTCCACAAAGGGCGCCGCGGGTTACTGGATGCCCCGCCTACGCGGGGCATGACAGCTGAGTTCGGACCTCTATTTCTCCTTCGCGGGCGGATTGATCGGCGGAGCCATCTTCTCCGCAGGCGCGGGCGGCAGCGCGGGTTTGACGCCCTCTCTCTGGGCTTGCGGATCGGGGTGCGCGGGTTCCGGGGCGGGCGTGGTGGGACGCGTGCCGCCGGGCTTCGACTCCGCCGGCTTGTTGCTGGTCTCGGGCGCGGGCGTTCCTTGCAACGGTGGTGTGCCGGGCGTTACCTGCGCCATGTGCTGGGGTTCGCGCGCAATCAGCATGGCCAGCGAAATACCAGCCATCAGAACGCCCGCCGCAAGCAACACTGCGGCCAGTCCCTTGTCGCGTCTGATTTCCCGCTTCTCTTCGTCCATTGGCATCGCTGTTGACCTGCAAGACGGTTAAGCGAAACCAACAAATGGTGCCGGGCGATGTTCCAGCTACAGCTCCAGCAGCCCGCCGTTGCCCTCTTCATCGGCAAAGGCGAGCCATGTGCCTCTCGCGTTCCAGGCAAGCGCCGAGACCGCGGGCGTACCGTTGCGGCGGACCAGAATTTCTGCGCCGTCTTCCAGACGCACCATCAGGACGGTGCCGTCGCTATAGCCGGCCGCGAGCACGCCCTGCTTCGGATGGCAGGCCACCGCGGCAACGCGAGCCTGCATAGGCGCCAGCATCGCGGGCTCCTTGCCCATCGGCCCGTCCTTGGTGGCAAACGGCCACATGATCACGGTGTCGGCGCCCGACGTCGCCAGGAACTTGCCATCGGCGCTCCACGACATCGATTTGACCCGGCCGGGATAGCCGGTCATGCGCATGTGGCGGTTGTCGGCGAGGCGCCAGCCATGCAGCGCCGGCTCGTGCATCGCGGTGACCAGGAACTTGTTGTCGGGGCTGAACGCCACCGACAAATGCGAGCCCGCCCAGGCCAGGAATTCCGCTGTCGCCGCCATGTTGGGAAACCACAGCGTCGCGCCGTTGTAATGAGCGATCGCGAGCCGCAGCCCTTTCGGCGCAAAGGCGAGACCACCGACGGTCGAGGGCACCTCCAGCGATTTCTCCTCGCCCTTGGGGCTCTTGACATAGGCGGTCTTGCCGGCCGACCAGGCGATGGTGCCGTCGCTATGCGCGGCGACATTGTCGATCCAGCGCCGCTTCGGGTCGGTCGCAAGCACGGCGACCTCGCCCTTGGCGTCGAGCGCGACCACCTTGCCGTCATCGCCGCCCATGACGATGCGTTCGCCGTCCGAGACCGCGCTGAGGATGCCGCCACCGTGAACCTCGACGTTGGTGATCTCACCCTGCTGGTTCACCAGCGCGACCTTCTCCTCGCCGCACACGAAGGCCGCTCGGTCTTTGAGGAAATAGGCCGAGGTGACGGGCGCGCCGATTTGGACCGCGCGGACCCGGTCGGTGACGGACGCTATTGAAGCCTGCTCCGAGTTCATTTGGAGACGATGCAGCTTTCGAAGCCGGCGCGAATGAGCTCTTCCGGCAATTCGCGGCCGATGAAGACGACGCGGCTTTCACGTTTCTCGCCGTCCTTCCATTTCCGTTGGTGGTCGCCTTCCAGCATCATGTGGACGCCCTGGAACACGTATCGGTCGTCGTCGTCGGCAAACGCCAGGATACCTTTCGAGCGCAGGATCTTCTGGCCCTCGGCCTGCACGAGTTGTTGCAGCCAGGGCATGAACAGCATGGGGTCGAGCGGCCTGTCGCTCTTCAGCGACAGCGACTGCATCTCCTCGTCGTGATAGTGCTTCAGGCCATGGGTGTGGTCGTGATGATGGTGGTCGTGATCATGATGGTGGTGATGATCATGGTCGTGATCATGATCATCACCGGGCTCGAGGAAATCCGGCTCAATGTCGAGGATGCGGTCGAGATCGAAGGCGCCGCGCTCCAGCACATCCGACAGCTTGACCTTGCAGCGCTCGGTGCGATGCAGCTTGGCATAGGGGTTGATGCCGCGGATGCGCGCCTCGACCTCGGAGAGCTCGCCTTTGGAGACGAGGTCGGTCTTGTTGAGCACGATGACGTCGGCAAAGGCGATCTGGTTCTTCGCCTCAGGCGCATCCTTCAGGCGGTCGGATAGCCATTTGGCGTCGGCCACCGTGACGACGGCATCCAGCCGCGCGTTCTTCTGCACGTCCTCGTCGACGAAGAACGTCTGCGCCACCGGCGCCGGATCGGCAAGCCCCGTAGTCTCGACAATGATGGCGTCGAACTTGCCGCGGCGCTTCATCAAACCTTCCATGATGCGCACGAGGTCGCCGCGCACGGTGCAGCAGATGCAGCCATTGTTCATCTCGAACACTTCCTCATCGGCGCCGATGATGAGGTCGTTGTCGATTCCTATCTCGCCGAATTCGTTGACGATGACGGCGTATTTCTTGCCGTGGTTCTCCGACAGGATGCGGTTGAGCAATGTGGTCTTGCCGGCGCCGAGATAGCCGGTCAGCACGGTCACGGGGATCTTTTCCGACGTCGTTTCAGCCATAACTTCCGAAAACCTTTGAGCTTGCAAAACGGGCTTTTGCGGCTCAGCCCGCGGCAGGGAGGCCCCCGCCCCGTTAGCGGCCAAGCGCACTGGCCAGGGCCTTTATATTGTGCCTGACCATGGCAATGTAAGTAGGAACAGGGCCCTTTTCGTCGGTCAAGCTGTCCGAATAGAGGGTCCCGCCGACCTGCGCGCCGGTCTCCTCCGAGATCCGGCGCATCAGCCGGTCGTCGGTGATGTTCTCCAGGAAGACGGCCGGGATCTCGTCCTTTTTGACTTGGACTATGAGGGTCGCAATATCGCGCGCGCTCGGCTCGGTTTCGGTGGAAACGCCCAAAGGGGCGATGAAGGCGATACCGTAGTCCTTTGCGAAATAGCCGAAGGCGTCATGGGTCGAGATCACCTCGCGCCGCGCGGGCGGAATTTTCTCCATTTCGTTGCGTACCTCACGGTCGAGCGCATCGAGCTCGGCGAGGTATCGATCGGCATTCCGCCGGAAATAATCGCCGTCCAGGGCGTCCGCCTGCACCAACGCGTCGCGAATATTCGTTACATAGATTTTTGCGTTCACGACCGACTGCCAGGCATGCGGATCGGCCTCGGAGCCCAGCTTGAGCGGACTGACGCCTGTGCTCGCGGTCACGACCGTCGCCTTGCTCCCGGAGGATTGCAACAATCGCGGCAGCCAGCCTTCGAGGCCGAGGCCGTTGATCACCACCAACCGCGCGTCCGCAATGGTCTTCGCATCCTGCGGCGACGGCGCATAGACGTGGACGTCGCCATTGGGGCCGACCAGCGACGTCACATTGACGCGGTCCCCGCCGACATTTTTCACGAAATCGGCGAGGATGGAAAAGCTCGCGACCACATTGATGCGCGCCTCGGCATGCTGCGGAGTTGCGCCGAGCATCATCGTCAATGCCGCAAGAGCTGCGCGCAAGCTTCGCATTCAGTGCCTCACGCTTCGAGATGGCGACGGGGAAAAAGCTGCCGTACCAGACCGCCGACGTTGCCGAACAGCACGGAGGCCATGTAAAGCCCGGCCGCCACCAGGATGATCGCAGGGCCCGACGGCAGCCTGGTCTGGAATGACAGCACCAGCCCCGCATAGCCGGAGATGAGCGCGCTCAAAACCGCAATGCAGATCAGGCCGCTGATGTCGCGCGACCAGAATCGCGCGATGCCGGCGGGCAGGATCATCAGACCGACCGCGAGCAAAGTGCCGAGTGCCTGGAAGCCGTTGACGAGGTTGATCACGACCAGCGCGAGAAAGATCAGATGCGCCGGCGCACCTGCCCGGCTCACGCTGCGGAGAAATAAGGGATCGACGCTCTCGATCACCAGCGGGCGATAGATCATGGCGAGCACGATGAGCGTGACGGTGGCATTGGCCGCAATCACCAGCAGCGTCTGGTCGTCCATGGCGAGGATGTTGCCGAACAACACGTGCAGGAGATCGATGTTAGAGCCCCTCAGCGAGACGATGCTCACCCCGAGCGCGAGGGAGGCGAGATAGAAGGTCGCAAGCGAGGCATCTTCCTTCAGCCCGGTCGTGCGCGAGACGAGACCGGCGAGAATGGCAACCGCAAATCCCGCGATCAACCCGCCCGTGGTCATCGCGAACAGATTGAGGCCGGACAGCAAAAAGCCGATCGCGGCCCCGGGCAGGATCGCATGCGCCATGGCATCGCCGACCAGGCTCATCCGCCGCAACATCAGGAACACGCCGATCGGCGCTCCGGCGAGCGACAGCGCTATGATGGCGGCGAGCGCCCGGCGCATGAACTCGAACTCGATGAAGGGCGCGGCCAGCACATCGTAGATCGACACGATCAGGCCGCCCGCGATTGTCTGACAGCGTCGGCGCAGGCGGCCGCGCTGTCGTCGAAGGCTTCGCACATCCGCCGCGCCTCGGCGAGGTTCTCAGCTGTCAGCACGTCTGCCGTAGCGCCCCAGGCCACCGGCTCGCGCGCCAAGAGCAGCGTTTCCGGGAAATTTGCGCGGACGAGGTCCATGTCATGGAGGGCGGCGATCACCGTGCGTCCCTCGCCGTGCCACTGTTTGCAGAGCGCGAGCAGGTCGCCGACGGTCCTGGCATCGATGGCGTTGAACGGCTCGTCCAGCACGATCAGCGGCGCATCCTGCAACAGCACGCGGGCAAACAGCATGCGCTGCATCTGCCCGCCGGAGAGCGTGCCGATGCCGCGGTTCTCGAAGCCGGTGAGGCCGACGGCGGCAAGCGCACGTGCGATCCTTTCGCGGCCCTTCCCGCCGATCCCGCGGAAAATACCGGTGGCGCGCCACAGCCCGGTGCCGACGAAATCGAACACCGAAATCGGAAAGCTGCGGTCGATCTCCGCGATCTGCGGCAGATAGGCAATGTCCCGAGCGTCGAGGTTGGACAGCGCGATCGTGCCGGATAGCGGCTTTACGATGCCGACCAGCCCGCGAAACAGCGTCGACTTGCCGGCGCCGTTCGGACCGACCACCGCGAGCAGCGCGCCGGATGCGACCTCGCCTGACAGATGATGCACCGCCGGGTGGCGGTCATAGCCCAGCGTGACGTCACGCAATGCCAGCTGCGGGCGCATCCCTCACCTCATCGCCAGCCAGACCACAGCCCACAGCACCGCAATGACGACGAAAGCTGCCGCCAGGCGAGAAAGCGCTGCCATGCGCAGGATCGACCAGGGCGCAGCCTGTGCCGGGTGCGGCGATGCCGGCCCGTGGGCATGATGGTGGTGCGCGTGCCCGTGGTCGTGCTGGTGGCCATGGCCGTGGGAGGGAAAAACCATCCGGGGATGTTATTTTATAACATTACAGAAGTCCACCACCCGCTGACCGCCAAGACCAAAACGAGGGACAAAAACAAGGGACAAAAACGAACCACAAAAGCGAAAGCGGCAGGCCGGAGCCTGCCGCCCTGTTTTGCCGCTTTACCAGCGAGTGCGCCGGACAGGCGGTGCAATCAAGGCTTGTTCGGGAAAGCCCTAGGCCTTCTCGAACATCTGCTCGACATGTTCCCAGTTCACGAGGTGATCCAGGAACGCCTTCAGATAGTCCGGACGGCGGTTGCGATAGTCGATGTAGTAGGAGTGCTCCCACACGTCGCATCCCAAGATCGGGGTCGCGCCATGCACCAGCGGGTTCTCGCCGTTCGGGGTCTTGGAGATGGCCAGCTTGCCGTTCTTGACCTCAAGCCAGCACCAGCCTGAGCCGAACTGGCCAACGCCAGCGGCGGCGAAATCGGTCTTGAACTTCTCGAAGCCGCCGAGATCCTCGTCGATCTTCTTTGCCAAGCGAGCGGGCAATTTGCTGCCGCCGCCATTGGGCTTCATCCACTGCCAGAAATGGATGTGGTTGTAGTGCTGGCCGGCATTGTTGAACACGGCCGGATTCTTGCCGAACGAGCCCTTCACGATCTCCTCGAGGGACTTGCCTTCGAATTCGGTCCCCTTGATCGCGTTGTTGCCATTGGTGACATAGGCCTGATGGTGCTTGTCGTGGTGGTACTCCAGCGTCTCCTTCGACATATGGGGCCCGAGGGCGTCATAGGCGTAAGGAAGAGGGGGAAGCGTAAAGGTCATGGGTGATGTCCAACAGTGGTGGGGGACTGGTTTAACGGCACCTCTTATAGAAGGTTCCAATGGGGTAAAACACCGAGAAATTGCAAAAACCTTGGCCTTGCCGGACCAACCAGGCCCAACGAGACTGCGCACGAGATGAGCATCGAAATCGAGATTTTGAACGGCGACGCCGCGTGGAGCGAGGTCGAGCCGCTCTACCAGGCGATCTGGCCGCCGGAGGTCGTCGCCAAATTGCCGTGGGCAGGCATCGTATCCGCACATGCAGATTTGCGCGTGCTGCTGCGCGACGATACGGACGAAGTGGTCTGCCATGTCGGCATCTATCGCCGCGAGGCAAAGTGGAATGGACGCAAGGTGATCGTCGGCGGCATCGGCGGAGTGCTGACGCGCGAAGACAGGCGGCGCCGCGGCTATGCCACCATCGCGCTCGATGCCGCAATCCACACCTTGAAGGAGGAAGGCGCGACGGATCTAGGGCTCTTGTTCTGCGAGCCGCGCCATGCGCCGTTCTATATCGCGCGTGGCTGGACGCCATTCGAGGGCGAGATCTTTGCCGAACAGCCCACCGGGCGGATTCGATTCGCCGCGACACTGCCGCATGTTTTCGACATCCGCCGCAAGCTTCACAGGGGGACGATCGATCTTTGCGGGCTGCCCTGGTGAGAAGAGGCGGGAGATATGCATGCCTGCTCTGCCGGGGCAAATGAGCGCAGGCGCGAAGCGATTGAAACCATTGCGCTAACTCTTCGAGCCGCAAAACCTGTGGGCATTGCACAATTCGGATTTGCTGGTATTGAGACCTTCCTTTTTTCGAGGGGGATTCGTTATGGCTCGCAGGCTGGCTGTCATCGGCGTGGTATTCGCGGCTCTCCTTGCCGCAGGCTCCGCCCGCGCGCAGGCGCTTGAGCCTTCCGGCGTCTGGCTGACCCAGGCTGGCGATGCCAAGGTGCGCGTAAGCAAATGCGGTGGCGGAATCTGCGGCGTCATTGTCTGGCTGCGCGAGCCGATCGATTCCGCAACCGGCAGGCCCGCGACCGACAACAAGAATCCGAATCCTGCGCTCGCCAAACGGCCGATGATTGGGCTACCGCTGTTCTCTGGCATGCAGCCGTCCGGCCCCAATCGCTGGTCGGGCCAGATCTACAATGCCGACGACGGCAACATGTATGCCAGCCACATCTCGCTGGAGAACGCGGGCTCGCTCAAGGTCGAAGGCTGCGTCGGCGCCTTTTGTGGCGGCGAGACCTGGAGCCGCGCGCACTAAACCCTCTTAGATCATCATCGCCTTCAACGCGACCGCCGCCGAGGCATACCCGCCGCGTGCACCGTCGATGAAATGCACGTGATCGCTGCGACTGGCCTGCCTTGTGAAGCAGGTCATCATCGCGGCATCTTGCCGGTGCAGGCCGTAGCGCACGATGCCCTTCGCGGCCGCGGCTTCCAGCCGCTGCTGCAACGCGCCTTCCAGTTCTGTCGAGCAATCAAGGATCATGCGCAGGCCGTCGTCATATTTGCGGAAGTCGGAATTCTCGACCACCTGTAGCGTATAAACCTCCGGCACAAAGCCGCCGAGCCTGATGCCGAAACGCATGATGAGATAGGCGAAAAGCGTGTAAGCGAGCACTGCTGCGCGGCGCCGAGCAAGCGAGCCGCCGCGCCAGGCGCGCGCCTCATAATCTAGCCCGGCCGGCGGCCAACGCAGTGGCGGGCCGCCAGCGGGCACTGGCCGCGCCGCTTCCGGACTGCGTTCGACCACGCCGATGATGTCCTCGATCACCTTGCGATACGCGGTCGGGTCGGCGCCGCGGGCGGGCAGCACCAGCACGGAGAGAATGAGACCGCGCGCCGCCGGAATTTCCTCAAAGCGGCATGACAGGCCCGACAGATCCGGCTGGGAGCCCGGCGGCGCCGGCTCAATCGCAAACTCCCCGCGCTTCATCGCGGCTTCGGCAAAAGCAAGCCCGCCGCCGGAGAACATCGCGTAGGACAGATTCGCCGACGGCCCGAACCGCGCCACCCGCACATCAAGTCCCTGGCTGCGGATCGCCGCAACTGGTACCAGCGCGACCCGCATCTCGAGATCAAGGTCCTCCTTGACCCAGGTCGCGGTCGCCGCCAGCGCCTCGCGCGCCGCCGCGAGGTCTGAGGGCGCAACCGCAAAGCTCGCGCCGTCGCCGCCGAAAACGAACGGAAATTCGCGGCCCGAAAGCGCATTGCTCACCGACGCGATCACCGCGGCGCCCGCCATGTTCACCGCCTTGTAGCGCTTCTCGGCAATTGCCCTGGTCGAGTTGACGATATCGGCGACACCGACGGTCCAGTCGTCGGGTAGAGGTGAATAGAGCGCAGGCTCCATCAGCCGTGCAAAGCCGCGGAATACTGCAATGCCACTATAGAAGCTGTCGCTGGCTGTGGTCATGGGATCCGCGCGATTCCGAGCCTGCCTTTTACCAAATACGGGGGCTGTTGGAATTTGGTTTGGCAGGTCTTTCGACTGTGACGCGCTTCATAAAAGCATCGTATCTGGGGTTGTATGTTTTTAACCCAACAATCGGTTTGTATTGAGCGCGAATGCGCGACGATGGCCGCATCGAAATCGAGGACTGATCACGTGACCCTTGCCTATGGATATGTCAAAGCCAAACTCGTTTCCGAGCCGACCTTGAAGCCCTCGCGCCACAAGAGCGAGATCCAATATCATCTGCATGCCGGCCTGAACGTCGCCGGCGACAGATGGGACGTCGCGGTCAATGTCGGCACCAACGATGCCGACGACCTGCTCAAATACAAGCTCGTATTCGATTTCCAGCACGCGCTGATCACAACGCTCGGCGCGGCAGAGGCCGGCTCGCACGAGCTGACCGGGCAGGCGGCGCTGCCCGCGCTCGATTTCCTGCGCAGCGACGTGCTGACCGGCACCGGCAAATGGCGGGACAGCGACGTAATGGACGGCTCCGACCAGGTCGAGCCCACCGCAACGCTGAAGCGCCTGTTGTCGCGCGCGCATCAGGAGAATCGTGACGTCTACGTGTTCGGCCGCTTCTACGCCGAGGGTGACGGCATCCACGACGTGCATCTCAACCAGGGCTCGACCGGCAGCTTCGTTCATCGCGAGGGCGATGATTCCAACGACCACAACGATATCTGGCAGGACGGCGCGCTGCTGGTCGACCTTGGCGAGCCGGAATGGGCGGCGTATTTCTCCGCCTTCAACCAGCAGCTCGTGCCGACCGACGACCTCGGCAATCCCCGGCCCGACGGTGCGACGATCTGACCTTTGCCACGGGCGCCCGGCTCGCCATCGTCTCTGACGCCTGCCTGTGCTAGTTGGATCGCCTGGCCACCCGGCGCGCATCGTGCCGGGCTGGCTGGTTGGTTTGACGAGATGCAAGCATGCCAGATTCCGCTTCCAAATCCGGCCAAATGACTGGACAAGTCACCGGACAGGTCACGGCACACGCGCTGCAGATCGGCGACCGCATCAATACTGCGGGCTTCGAGGGCCCGCTCTTGTCCAATGCGCCGCTTTCGCTGCGGGTAGGGTCGCAGGGGCTTGCCGTGGTGTTTCGTTACGGCGTCGTCGTGTTCGTCGGCCTCACGGCGGATGAGGAAGCGGAATTCCTGGAGCGGCTGCAGAGCCGCACCTTCGGCAAGATCAGCCCCTATGAGGACGAGTGGGCGAAAATCCAGATCGCCAAGGAGGGTGACGAGCCTATCCCTGTGGGCGGGCCGATCCTGGTGCGCGAATTGTCGGTGGAGCGCCTCCTTGTGGTCGCGGACGCGCTCGCCAAGAGCGTCGTGCTAGCCAACGACGAGCGGCAGGTCGCCAATGTGTTCGACACCATCGAACCCTTCGCCCGCGAGCTCGGCACCGAGGGTCACACCTCGCGCAATCGCAAAGACCTGCTCAAGCTCCTCGGCAACGCGCTCTTGGTCCAGCATCGCCTCTCGGGGCGCGTCGCCGTCAGCGACAAGCCGGACGTGCTGTGGGATCGGCCCGATCTCGAACGGCTCTATGCGCGGCTGGAGGACGAATATGAGCTTAGCGAACGCGCCGAAACCTTGAACCGGAAGCTGTCTGTCATCGCTGACACCGCGACCACGCTCTCCGACATCATCGACACCAAGCGCTCGCTGCGGCTGGAGCTCATCGTGATATACCTGATCGCGTTCGAGATCCTGGTCACATTCTACGAGATTTACACGCGGCATTGAATTTTTCCCGTCATTGCGAGGAGCGAAGCGTGCTCCGTCATTCCGGGATGGTCCGAAGGACCAGACCCGGAATCCGGGTTCGATGCTTCGCATCGCCCCGGAATGACGGGTGCACCTCACAGCCATTCCGTCGCATAATTAGCTCCATCACTCCAACGCGCTCACATTCCATGTCGCGTGGGTCACGTCGGGCAGCTTGGATAGTCCGGCGACCACGGCATCCAGCTCGTCCGGCTCGGCGGAGAACGAAACGAGCTCGGCGGCGACTTCGACATTGTCATCGGAGTGATACATGACCTTGGTTTCCCTGATCGGGTAGCTGGCAGCCTCCAGCTTCTCGATCAGGCTTTCCCGTATCGCCGGCGCCCGCTCGGCGATGGTCGTCACGATGATTTCATAACTTGCCTCGGACGCATCCTCGTTCAGCGGGATGCGATCGATTGCATTCACCAGCGGGCGCAGCAAGGTGTTGCCGGCCAGCACAAACACGGTGACCGCAGCTGACTGCGCCACCATGTCTGCGCCGGCACAGGCTCCGACTGCGGCACAGGACCACAGTGTCGCCGCGGTATTGAGGCCGCGCACGTTCATGCCCTCTTTCATGATTGCGCCGGCGCCGAGAAAGCCGATGCCGGAAACGACATAGGCAACCACCCGCACGGCGCCGTCGGCTCCGGCAAGGTGATCGGCGAGATCGACGAAAGCGGCCGCCCCCACACAGACCAGCACATTGGTGCGCAGCCCCGCGCTGCGCTGCCGGTATTGCCGCTCGGCGCCGATCAGCGTGCCGAAGACGAAGGCAACGAACAGGCTTATCAGCGTGTCGAAGAAGTCATAAAGCTGAAATGTCTTGATGAACTGCACCCGCCACCTCGGTGTCCACGCGATTTCCCGTCCGCTTGCGCTTAATATGGATGGCGGTTCCGGACAAGACCGCGAGCATGGCGGATCATCGCCGCCGTCTTTGATCGGCGTCAAACCCCCGCGCGCGGAATGCGTCTAGCCTTTACGCAAAGGGACCGGCCCATGGCCGGATGTCGGCGTGTCCAAGTCAGATAAGAGCACTCCGAGCCATGCCGTTCGCGCCGGACGCGACGCGGTCAGCTCGGTCAAGTTTTCCCAGGAACTGACGGCTGAGATCGATGCCTGGGCGGAGGCGCATCAGACGACGCGTTCCGGAGCCATTCGCCGGTTGGTGGAATTGGGTCTGAATGCGGCGCCGCCGGCGCATCGGGCTGCCGTCGTTCACGACTCGCTCGCGATCGAGGCTTTGGCCGTGAGGCAGATCGCAGCGCTGTTGGATCCGATGTTACCGCCGGGTGAGCGCGAGCGCCGAATCCGAAGACTCGTCGACGGCCCGCCGGAATTTTCCGCCGAGCGTATCGATCTCCCGAAACACTGGAAGTGAGCGCGAAATCCTTTTACGCGTGCAGCCGGAGCGCGGCGTCCTCCCTCTGCCGGCTGGAGTCGTGACAGCCGATGAGGCGCAGGAAACCCTGCGGATGCATTTCATGGCCATGCGCACCCATCGTGCCCTGCTGGGTCATCGGTCCGCAATTGGAGCGGGAAGGCTTGTTGCTGAGCGGCTTGGCAGACGACTGGTCTACACCGCCCAAATTTGCCGCACCCATGCGAGAAGCGACCATGGCCAGCTCCCTCTGTCGAAAAGGGCAGATCGATTGACTTAGCTCGGAACCGATCCGATGCGGTGAGCCTAGCATTTATGCGACGTGGATTGAATTGATTCCGCTCAAACGCAAATTTCGCAGCCGAGGGAACTTTCGACGGAACTTTCGGCGGCAAACGCGATAGCGACGCGCCTTAACTGGCGGCCCGGACTATCTGCTCGTCCTCGGCAAAGCCGGCGCGGATGACCTCCTCGCGCTTGTGGTGCAGATGGGTGCGCAGGATATGAGAGAGGCCAAATCCGTCGCGCCGCTTCAGCATGTTGAGGATCGCTTCGTGCTCCTGCATTGCGAGCATCCAGCGTTCCTCCATCATCGGCGTCACATAGCGCGCCCGGCGAATGCGCGCGGTCACCGATTCATAAAGTCCACTCAGCACCGGATTGTCGGCGGCCGCAACGATCCCCTCGTGGATGAAACGGTTGCAGCGATAGTAGCGGGCGAGATCACGATCGCGGTGATGCCGCGCCATGTCGGCATGGGCTGCTTCGATCTCCGCCAATTGCGTTTCGCTGATGCGCTCGCAGGCGAGTTCACCGGCGAGTGCTTCCAGGCCCTGGCAAACCTCAAAGAGATCGCGCAGATCCTTGTCCGTCAGCCGAGCCGCACGCGCGCCGCGATTGGGCAAGAGCTGCACCAGCCCCTCGGCCGCCAGCACTTTCAGTGCCTCGCGTAACGGCGTGCGCGAGATCTGCAGTCTCTCGCACAGCTCGCGTTCCGGGATGCGCGCCCCCGGCGGAATTTCCCCCTCCAGCAGCATGGCGCGGATGCCGACGACGACCTCGGTGTGCAGCATGATGGCTCGAGCCCATTTTGCATTCAAAATAGCCTGCCTTAGCCTAAAGATCGAGGCTTCAGACTTGCCAATCGGCATTTTTGTATTCAAAATTCCTCAAAACGACAAGAAAGGCGCCCAAGGACATGACGCCCAAAGACATGAACAGGCCGCTTCCTCCTGTCGGCCCTCGAGCGACGGCGGCCGGCCCGCTTGCCGGCCTCAAGGTGGTCGATCTTACTCATGTGATGGCAGGCCCGACCTGCACGCTGATGCTCGCCGACATGGGCGCTGACGTCATCAAGATCGAGAAATGGCCGAATGGCGACGATACGCGCCACTCCGTGCCGCCGAAGATCGGCGACGAAGCCGCCTCCTTCCTGATGATGAACCGCAACAAGCGCGGCATCGTGCTCGACCTGAAAACCGCAGGCGGCAAGGAGATCCTGCGGCGGCTGATCGCGAGCGCCGACGTGCTGGTGGAGAATTTCGCGCCGGGTGCGATGGAGCGGCTCGGCTTCGGCTACGAGGCGCTGCATGCGGATTTCCCGGCGCTGATCTATTGCTCATTGTCCGGCTTTGGCCGCACCGGCCCCTATAAGCATCGCCGCGGCTTCGATCTCGTGGCGCAAGCGATGAGCGGAATCATGAGCTTCACCGGCGAACGGCCGGACGGCCCGCCGGTGAAATGCGGGCCGCCGCTGTCGGACATCACGGCAGGCCTCTTGGCTGCGATGGGCATCCTCGCGGCCTATACGCACCGGCTGAAGTCCGGCGAAGGCCAGTGGGTGGAGACCTCGCTGTTCGAGGCGGCCTTGGTGCAGACCTACTGGCAGTCGACGATTGCGCTTGCCGCCAACACCGCGCCGCGCGCGATGGGCTCGGCGCATCCGCTCAACGCGCCCTACCAGGCGTTTGAGGCCTCGGACGGCTGGCTTGTGGTCGGCGGCGCCAACAAAAAACACTGGCTGTTGATGCTGGAGGTGCTGGGCGCACGGGAGCTCGCCTCCGACCCGCGCTTTGTCAACGGCTCGGACCGGATGGCGCATCTGAAGGAGCTCGAGGCCGAGCTCAGCCAGCGCTTCCGTACCCAAACCCGCGACCACTGGCTCGCGGCGCTTGAGGAGAAAGGCGTTCCGTGCGGGCCTGTCAACGACATGCTGCAGGCGCTGTCCGATCCGCAGACGCTGGCGCGCGACATGGTGGTCGAGGTCGAGCATTCGACGCTCGGACCGGTACGCACGATCGGGCTGCCGGTGAAGTTCTCGGAGACTCCGGGCAAGGTGCGCTCAGGCGCACCCGTTTATGGCGAGCACTCCCGCGACGTGTTGCGCGAATACGGTTTCGGCGAGGCGCAGATCGAGGCGTTCGAACGGGAGGGCGCCGTGTTTTCAGCGGAGAGCGTCCCCAAAACGGGAAAACAAGTCGCATGACGTAACGATCAGGCGATCCAAAAGAAAAAACAATCCGGGAGGAAAACGATGAAGACGACGTCAGCATTCTTGCTGTCCGCAGCTGTGCTCACGCTGGCCGCCGCCATGCCGGCACAGGCCGCCTGGCAGCCGCAAAAGCCGATCGAGTTCGTCGCGACCGCCGGCCCGGGCGGCGGCACCGACAATCTCGCCCGCGCAGTGCAGAACATCATCACGAAATACAAACTGACCGACCAGCCCGTCGTCGTCGTCAACAAGGGCGGCGGCAGCGGCGCGGAAGGCTATGTCTATGGCAAGGCTTCCGCGGGTGATCCCTACAAGGTGATCTTCGGCACCTCGAATGCCTGGCAGCAGCCGCTGGTCTCGAAAGTCGCCTTCAACTACACCGACCTTACGCCGATCGCGGCCATGGCGCAGGACGAATTCCTGCTCTGGGTGAAGCAGGACGCGCCTTTCAAGACGGCGGGAGATTATCTCAAGGCGGCAGCTTCCGGCGATTTCAAGATGGGCGGCGCCCAGTCAAAGGACACCGACGAGGTGCTGACGCGGATGATAGAGAAGGTCGGCCACGTCAAGCTCACCTACATCCCCTTCAAGAGCGGCGCGGAAGCCGCGGTCCAGCTCGCCGGTGGCCACATCGATTCCCATGTCAACAATCCCAGTGAAAGCCTTGGCCAATGGCGCGGCGGCACGCAGCGCCCGCTCTGCGCCTTCAGCCCGAAGCGGCTGCCGGAAGGGCCGAAGGTCACCGCGACGGAGGGTTGGAGCGACGTGCCGACCTGCGTCGAGCAGGGGCTTGACATTCAGCAATACGAGCAGCCGCGCACGGTGTGGCTGCCCGGCAAGGTCACGAGCGAGCAAGCGGCTTTCTATGTCGACCTCATGAAGAAGGTGCAAGCGACGCCGGAGTGGAAGGATTACATCGAGAAGACCTCGCAGGTGAATACGTTCCTGACCGGAGAATCTTTTGATGCCTTCATCAAGCAGGACCTCGAACATGTGAAGCAGGTCGCGGCCGAACAGGGCTGGCTGGTGAAGTAAGTGGTTGGCGCGGCGTGCGGCCGCGCCGCCTGCAACGAGCTCGAGGTCATCATGATATCGCGGCGCGCCCTTGAAGCAGTGACGGCGGTCCTGACCGGAAGCTTTGGGCTGGCGGTTGTCATCTCCAGCCTTGGCAACGGCATCGGCTGGGGAAACGACGGCGTCGATCCCGGTACCTTTCCGTTCATTACAGGCGTGATCATCCTCGCGGGCAGTCTCTACAATCTCGTGCGGGGCTTAAGCGGCATCGGCATCGCTGTCTCGCGTGACGATTTGCGTCGCATCGCGGGACTGTTCGTGCCCGCGGCGATCTTCGTCGGCGCCATTCCATATGCCGGGATGTATCTCGCCTCGGCCGGTTATATCTTCGGCGTGCTGGCGCTGCCGAAGCATCAATCCCTGCCCCGTGCACTGATCATCGCGCTGGCGACGCCGCTTGCGCTCTACATCGTGTTCGAACGCATGTTCCAGGTGAGCCTGCCGCATGGCGAGCTTGCCGCCACGCTCGGCTATTAAAGGGGCGCGCGGATGGAAAATCTCCAGTCGCTGCTGCACGGCTTCACCATTGCACTCTCCCTGCAGCATCTCGCGTTGATGGTGGTCGGCGTGCTGCTCGGCATTCTCGTCGGCGTGCTGCCAGGGCTCGGCGCGCCAAACGGCGTGTCGCTCCTGCTACCCTTGACCTTCGGCATGCAGCCGGTCTCGGCCATCATCCTGCTCTCCAGCATGTATTGGGGCGCGCTGTTCGGCGGCTCCGTCACCTCGATCCTGTTCAATATTCCGGGCGAGCCGTCCTCGGTCGCCACCACTTTCGACGGCTATCCGATGGCGCGCGAGGGCAGGCCGACCACCGCACTTGCCACCGCCTTCGGCTCGGCAGCGTTCGGCGCGCTGGTCGGCGTCATTCTGATCACCTTCCTCGCCTCCTGGGTGGCGCAGGTCGCGCTCGCCTTTGGACCCGCGGAATATTTTGCGGTCTATTTCCTCGCCTTCGCCAGCTTTGTCGGCATGGGCGGCGCTGCGCCGATGAAGACGGTGGTCGCGCTCGCCATCGGCTTTGCCATTGCCGCGATCGGCATCGACACCGTGTCGGGCAGCGTCCGCCTCACCATGGGCATCGACGAGCTCGTCAAAGGCGTGAGCTTTGTGGTCGCGGTAATGGGCCTGTTCGGCATCGGCGAGCTCCTGATCGCCGTCGAGGAAGAGATTCATGCTCGTGCAGTCTCTTCCAAAATCGATTGGCTCGAGGTCTTCCGCGCGGTGGGCAACTTGCCCAAGCACGGCACCGCGCTGCTGCGCAGCGCCGCCATCGGCTGCTGGATGGGCATTACACCCGGCGGCCCGACGGCAGCATCCTTCATGAGCTATGGCATCGCAAAGCGCTTCTCGCGCCAGGGCAAAAGGTTCGGCAGCGGCGAGGTCGAAGGCATCATCGCGCCCGAGACCGCCGACCATGCCGCCGGCACCAGCGCGTTATTGCCGATGCTCTCGCTCGGCATTCCCGGCTCCGCCACCGCCGCAGTCATGATGGGCGGGCTGATGATATGGGGCCTCAATCCCGGGCCGATGCTGTTCGTCGACCAGAAAGATTTCGTCTGGGGCCTGATCGCCTCGATGTATGTCGGCAATATCGTCGCCGTCGCGCTGGTGCTGCTGACGGTGCCAGTGTTCGCCGCCCTGATGCGCATTCCCTTCGCCATCATTGCGCCCTTGATCGTCATCATCTGCGCGGTCGGCGCCTATTCGGTCTCGAACTCCTATCTCGACATCGTGCTTATGCTGGGCTTCGGCGTGATCGGCTATCTCTTCAAGAAGCTCAACTATCCGCTCGCGCCCCTGGTGCTTGCGATCGTGATTGGCGACAAGGCCGAGGATGCGTTCCGGCAGTCGATGCTGATGTCCAAGGGCTCGCTTACGATCTTCTTCGACAACCGGCTGGTGACGAGCCTCGTGGTCGCAGGCTTTGCGCTGTTGCTGCTTCCGCTCGCACTGCAACTGCTGCGGCTGCTGCGCGGTGGCGCCGACACTCGGCAGGCTTGGGTACAGCGGCGGTGGCGCTGATGCATTCGGGCAAGGCAGCCTGTGAAGTCGCCGCGTCGGACAGCCAAGGGCCCAGTCGACCACAACTGGTCAAACAGAGCTCCCGCACATCGTTTCCGGAGTCGGCCTGATGTTTTGGTTCAGCCTGAAGAAATTGGTCGGATCGTATTTGTTCTTCAAGGCGCGCAGGCGCGGATAATTCTCGCCGTAGGCGGCTTCAACGCGCTCTGTTCCTTCATCACCGAGGTTGTTGGCGTAGACGCCGCCGGTTGAGAACGGGCGTATGGCTTCCCAGAGCTGGCGCGCCCAGCCGATGCGCGCCGCGTCCTCGTGTGGGTCGTCCCAGATCGAAATCGGAAAACAATCATAAAGCGCGTCGCGATTGGCGTAAGGCGTATCCGTGGCCGGAACGCGAGCGATTGCTCCGCCGACGTGCTGCAGCACCAACAGCGATCCTGAAGGGGCGCTTGCGTACTTCGTGAGGAGTACGTCGATCGCCGGGTCGGAGAGTTCACGCAGGAATTGCGCTTTCCAGTAGTAGCGACGCCCGCGTGGAAAATTGGCATCACCTGCAGACTGAATGTCTACGTAGGCGCGCGGCGCAACTTGATCCTGCATCGGCGCTCCGTATGTGCGAAGTGGCTTGAGAATCCGCTCGCCTTCCTCGATAGGACCGATGTAGCAGGGTGAGATACTGAATACGCGCTCGCCCGAGGGCGTCGTGGCAAGCGCCGCATCGAGACTCAATTCGTCAGGAGCGGTGCTCGCGAAAGCCTGGTAGAAACGCATCACGTCCCATGCCCGATCGTAGGAATGCAAGATCGAACCAGCCAATAATGTCGGACCTACCGGAAACAGCCGATATTCGAAGCTGGTGACGATTCCAAAATTGCCGCCTCCACCGCGGATCGCCCAGAATAGATCAGTATGGTCCGCGGCGCTCGCGCGCAACAGCCGACCTTCCGCGGTCACAACCTCTGCTGCGATGAGATTGTCACAGGAGAGTCCATATTTGCGGCCGAGTTTGCCAAAGCCGCCGCCCAGGGTCAGTCCGGCAATGCCGGTATCGGCATTGACTCCCATCGTGGTGCCAAGACCGTGCGCCTGCGTTGCCATATCGAACTCGCCGAGATTGAGACCTGCCTGCGCACGCGCGGTTCGCCTTATGGGGTCGACGTCGATTTGCTTCATTCGCGAGAGGTCGATGACGAGGCCATCGTCGCACACCGAGGCGCCACCGATGTTATGGCCGCCAGCCCGCACGGCAACAGGCAGGGAGCGCGAACTCGCAAATTTGACCGCTGCAACAACGTCATCCGAGCCGGCGCAGTAGACAACTGCGCTCGGGTGCCGGTCGATCATACCGTTCCAAACTCGCCGTGCCTGATCGTAGGAGACGTCGCCGGGTGCGACTACTTCGCCCCGGACCGTCTGCCTCAGGAGCTCGGCGTGGGACGCCCGAGAGGCCGGTTCACCACCCGTTCGCTTCGCAAATCCAGTCCCGGTCATCGCAATCTCCTGCGCTTTCTGGACCAAAAGCTCCCACGGGACCCAATTGTTGGCAAAATCGTATTTTTCAGTCGCCAGATGAGTTAATTTCATCTAGTTTTTTTCCGATGCGAAAGCTTCCGCCATTGGGGTCGCTTCGGGCCTTTGAGGCTGCTGCGAGGCACCAGAGCTTCCGTGAGGCCGCCGACGAACTTGGTGTGACGCCGACCGCGATCAGCCACCAGATCCGCCTCCTGGAGGACATTTGTGGTCAGCCGCTCTTTCGTCGTCGTCCACGGCCCATTGCACTCACGTCTGTCGGCGAGCGATTGTTTCCAGTGATCCGGAATGGTTTCGATACGTTCGCCAGTGCGATCGCATCCGCTTCTCCGCGCGTCAGTCAAGAGCGGTTGCGAGTAACAAGTCCCAACGCCTTCGCGAGCCGATGGTTGGTGCCGCGACTGCCAAAATGGCGCCAAACCCATCCAAAAATTCCGTTGGAGATTATCGGGACCGATGCGGTGCTTGACCTTCGCGCCGGAGAAGCTGACATCGCAATTCGCTATGCGCGCCGCATGCCGCTCGATTTGAGTGGCAGAGAAATTTTTCGCGATACGTTCTTTCCGGTCTGCTGCCCCGAACTTTTGATTCGAGAGGGTCATCGAATCGACCGTGCCGCCGACTTGTTGCGCTACCCATTGATACATTTCGACTGGACGAGCGGTGACCGCGACGCACCGACATGGTCTCGCTGGCTGGCAACAGCGCGGTCAATCGATCCTGATATTCCCGAAACCACTAAATCGTGGGACTTAAGCTTCCGAGAAGAGCTGCATGCAATTGATGCCGTAGTGGCAGGTCAGGGCATCGCTATGTTTAGCGACATTGTCATCGGCCGAGAGTTGAAAAGCGGCGTTCTCGTCAAGGCTCATGATCTGTCGCTGCCCGGCTATGGCTTTTACGTCGTGCATGTCGCCAATCACCCCGAGCAGCCGAGCATCGACGCGTTCGCCGCCTGGTTGCGGTTGGTGACGTGATGCTGCAGCGAACCGCGCATCTTCGCTTCGCGCAGCGTTAGGTGTTGCGCCTGAGACGCCAGAACTTCCGCTGCCGGCCCTGGGCTGCCGACTTGCGGCGCGGCATCAAGTCCGCAGCTATCCGGGGTACACCGGCCATGAAATCAACGTAGCGTCACGGCAGCCCGTGGCCCAAGCGGTCCATCAGACTGCCAGTCATTGAACCCGGGCGTTAAGAGGACCCCGGCAATGCTGCCTCGTCAACCTGTCAAAACCTCTGCGCAGAGGTACTAAGCGGTATTGCCCGCATCCACCGTCAGCACGGTGCCGGTGATGTTGCGGCCGCCCTCGCCCAGGAGGTATTCCACCATGGACGCGACGTCATCGGCCTCCGGCAGTCGGCGCAGCGCGCTGCGGCCGGCGATGCGCTGGCGATCCTCGTCGGACAGCCCCTGCGTCAATTCGGTATCGACAAAGCCTGGCGCGATCGCGTTCACTGTGATGCCAAGCTTGCCGACTTCGCGCGCCAGCGAGCGCGTAAAGCCGGTCGCCGCCGCTTTCGTCGCGCCATAGATGGAGAGGCCGTTATAGCCGGTCGAGGCGATGATCGAGGAGATGTTGACGATGCGCCCTTCGCCATCGGACATCATCTGTCGCACGACATATTTGGTCAGAACGGCCGGAGACAGCACGTTGAGGCGGATCAGCGCTTCGATATCGGAATTGTGCATGGTGGCGAGCAACCCTTCGGCACTCATCCCGGCATTGTTGATGAGGCCGTAGATGGCGCCGAACTCGTCGCGCAATGCCCTCACGAAAGCGGGAATTGCCTCGATCTCGCTGAGATCGAACGGCTTGAAGTGGAGGCGGTCACCGCCGACCTCGTCCATTGCCTGACGCAGATCGTCGCTCTCGCGACGCGCGACCGCGGTCACGTGATAGCCTGCAGTGGCAAGCCGGCGCGCGATTGCGAGCCCAATGCCGCGGCTGCCGCCGGTGACGAGGACGTTACGCATCGATCCGCGCCAACTTTCCGACCGGCGTCGCGTCAAGCTGTTCGACAAAGCGGATCACCGCAGGCACCTTGTACGAGCAACCGGACAATTCACTCACGGGTCTGGTGAAGCAGCTGTGCGCGAGAATGTCGGTCAGCGACACGCTGTGCCGCGCGTCTGAAATGCTGCGGCCCTTCAGTCCCAGGCTGAGATATTCGCGAAGCGCGAAGATCTCACGCGGAAACATTTTCGTAGACCCTGACGAAGTCGCCGACGGTCAAGGGGAAGGCAGCGTCTTCCGCTATGGTAAACGGATCAACACCAAGATCGTCCTCGAGCCGCGCCACCAGGATGGCAAAGGCCAGCGAGTCGAAGCCGGTTTCGTGCAGCGACAGGTCGTCTTCAAGCGGCGGAAGCGAGATCTTCTGCTCCTCGGCAATCTGCTGCATTGCCGAAAAAATCGTTAATCTTACCGACATGGAATGCCTCGCCTTTTGTTCTAAATTTCCGGCTTCCGACACTAGAGGAAAAATATGAAGCAACCCGGTGCGACCTCAATCTTTTACAACCGTTGGTAAACGGCTTGCTTGGCGCATCATGTAAAATGAATCCGTTTGCGGGCCGCTGTCAGAACCTGATCGCGCCTTCCACGATGCGCGAATAGACGCCAGCATCAGTAGGCGATAATCGCCAGTTTCCGGATCCCTTACGAACAGCGGATCGTTGGCGAGGCCGCCGCGGCACCGATCTGTCGGGCGGGGAACAGTAGATGCTGGCGATCGCGCCCGCCCTGGTGCGCGATCCGAGAGATCAGGTCGAACAGCGGAATGCTGCAGCGCTACCTGGGTGTCTAGTCCGAGGCCCCGGATCCATCGCCGAATCCTTGACCAGGCAGGGCGATAGGACGAAGGTCGAATGCACATGCCGAGCTTTCCGTTCGCACACAGCCGTTGGGAGTGGTTAGCTACGAGCAAACGGCCGGGCCGCACCCGGCTTGATGGAGGAAACGCACGTCCGTGCCGGGGCCCCGGACACGGCTCCCGGCTTTCGGGAAAAGATGCGCCAGCCACGTGACTTTGCGCATGAACGAAAGCATTTCCTCACCGTTTATCCGCTATCCGATCGGCACGTCGCTTTTGATGGCCGGCATCCTCTTCGTCGGCCTGGTTGCCTATCCGCTTCTGCCCGTGGCGCCGCTGCCGCAGGTCGACTTCCCGACCATCCAGGTGTCCGCGAGCCTCCCAGGCGGCAGCCCGGAAACCATGGCTTCGTCGGTCGCGCAGCCGCTGGAACGGCAGCTAGCGCAGATCCCGGGCATTGCGCAGATGACGTCGACGAGCTCGCTCGGCTCGACCGCCGTCACGATCCAGTTCGATCTCAACCGCAACATCGATGGCGCCGCCAATGACGTGCAGGGAGCAATCAACGCGGCAAGCGGCCAATTGCCCAAGAACCTCCCCTCGCCACCGACCTACCGCAAGGTCAACCCCGCGGATTCGCCGATCCTGCTCTTGTCGGCGACCTCCGACACCCTGCCGCTGATCAAGGTCAGCGACGCCGTGGATGCCCAGCTCGGGCAGCAGATCAGCCAGATTTCAGGCGTTGCCCAGGTGTTCATTGGCGGCCAGCAGAAGCCCGCAATCCGCGTCCAGGTCGATCCCGCGAAACTGGTCGCCAAGGGCCTTTCGCTGGAAGACGTCCGCAACCAGATCGCCCTCACCACCGTCGATAGCCCCAAAGGCAATATCGACGGCACCAAGCGCGCCTATACCATCTATGCCAACGACCAGCTCCTCGAGGCGCCGGAGTGGAACGACGTCATCATCGCCTATCGCAATGGCGCGCCCTTGCGCATCCGCGATATCGGCCAGGCCATTGCCGGACCGGAGGACATGAAGACGGCCGCATGGGCCGACGGCAAGCGCGGTGTGTTCCTGGTCATTTTCAAGCAACCCGGCGCCAACGTCATCGACACCGTCGATCGCATCAAGGCGCAATTGCCGCGGCTGATCGCAGCGATCCCGCCTGCGATCAAGATCAAGATCATGAGCGACCGCACGGTGACCATCCGCGCCGCCGTCGAGGATGTGCAGATCACGCTTCTGATCACCATCATTCTGGTGATCATGGTGATCTTCGTCTTCCTGCGCAGCTTCTGGGCGACCTTCATCCCTGCGGTGACCGTGCCGCTGGCACTGTTAGGTGCCTGCGCGCTGCTATGGGCGTTCGGCTATACGCTCGACAATCTGTCGTTGATGGCGCTGACGATCGCGGTCGGATTCGTGGTCGACGACGCGATCGTGATGCTGGAGAACATAAGCCGCCATATCGAGCATGGCGAGAAGCCGCTCGATGCGGCGTTCAAGGGCGCCAGCGAAATCGGCTTCACCATCGTGTCGATCAGCGTCTCGCTGGTCGCGGTGCTGATCCCGCTGCTCCTGATGGGAGGGGTCATCGGCCGGCTATTCCGCGAATTTGCGGTAGCGCTGGCGATGGCGATCTTCGTCTCGATGGCGGTATCCTTGAGCCTCACGCCGATGATGGCCTCGCGCTTCCTGCGCGCGCATGGAGAGACACGGCACGGTCGCTTTTACCAATGGAGCGAGCGCGCTTTCGATCGGATGCTGCACGCCTACGAACGCGGCCTCGACCTCGCGCTGCGATGGAGCCTCACCACGCTCTGCATCTTCTTCGCGACGTTGGCGCTGTCGGTCTATCTGTTCGTGCTGATCCCAAAGGGATTTTTCCCGCAGCAGGACAACGGCCTCGTCACCGCGGTGTCGGAAATGCCCCAGGATATCTCCTTTGCCGAGATGAAGCGACGCCAGGAGGAATTGAACGAGATCGTGCAGGCCGACCCGGCCGTCGACAGCATCGCCATGTTCATCGGCGGCGGCGGTACCGCGCTCAATTCGGGACGTATGTACATCACGCTCAAGCCGCGCGACGAGCGCAGCGCCGATGCGCAGCAGGTCATGTCGCGGCTCCGGCCGAAGCTTGCGAAGGTCGAGGGCGGAAAGCTCTTCATGCAGGCCTCGCAGGACGTCCGCCTCGGCGGCCGTGCCACCCGGACGCAATTCGAATTCACCCTGCAGGACGCTAATCTCGATGAGCTGAACAGCTGGGCGCCGAAGATCCTCGCGCGCATGCAGCAGTTGCCGGAGCTGCGCGACGTCGCCACCGACCAGCAGACCGAGGGCACCACGCTGCAATTGAAGATCGACCGCGACACGGCCTCGCGCTACGGCATCCAGCCGCAGCTCATCGACGACACGCTGTACGATGCGTTCGGGCAGCGCCAGGTCGCGCAATATTTCACGCAGCTCAACAGCTACCACGTCATCTTGGAGATTCTTCCGGAGTTACAGGGCAAGGTCGACACGCTGCACAAGATCTACATCATGTCGCCGACCACAGGCCAGGAAGTGCCGCTGTCCGTGTTCTTAAAATGGACCACGGATCCTGTGCGCCCGCTTGCCATCGCCCACCAGGGCCAGTTCCCGGCCGTAACCATCAGCTTCAATCTGGCCCAGGGGGTTGCATTGGGACAGGCCACGGATGCGGTACAGAAGGCCATGGCGACGATGGGGGCGCCCGCCACGCTGACCTCGAGCTTCCAGGGCACGGCGCAGGCCTTCCAGCAATCGCTCGGCACGGTGCCGCTGCTCATCCTTGCGGCGCTCGTCGTGGTCTATCTGATCCTCGGCATCCTCTATGAGAGCTACATCCATCCGCTTACGATTCTGTCGACCCTGCCGTCGGCTGGAGTCGGCGCACTGGCAATCCTGATGGCCTTCGGCTTCGACTTCAGCCTGATCGCGCTGATCGGCGTCATTCTCCTGATTGGCATCGTCAAGAAGAACGGAATCATGATGGTCGACTTCGCGATCGTCGCCGAGCGCGAGGAGCACTTGTCGACGCGCGAGGCGATCCGCAAAGCTGCGCTGCTGCGCTTTCGCCCGATCATGATGACGACCATGGCCGCGCTGCTCGGCGGCGTGCCGTTGATGCTGGGCACGGGAACGGGGGCGGAAATCCGCCAGCCGCTCGGCTATGCGATGGTCGGCGGGCTGCTGGTCAGCCAGGCGCTGACGCTGTTCACGACGCCGGTCATCTATCTCTATCTCGACACGCTTTCGAATGCGGTTGCGCGCTGGACGGCGCCACAGAAGCGCGAGGAAGATCACATCCAACCTGGCGAAAAGCTGAAGGACGCCGCTGAATAGCCGTGAACTGCGGTACCCGCGCTCGGCCGCGTCGGGCGGGACCCTTAATCAGGTGCCGCGGTTATGACGCACATCTCTTTCCTCCGTCATGCCCGGGCGTGACCCGCCTGCGGGGCCGAAGCCCCTTCGGCGAGGCGAAGGCCCGGGCATCCACGTCTTTTCCCAGGCGCGGTCAAACGTGGATGGCCGGGACGAGCCCGGCCATGACGACCTGGGGCTGCCATCTCCAACGTCAATTCGCACCAACCCCCTGCAGCACCAGCCGGTTCAGCCGTGCCGTGAAGGCCGCGGGGTCCTCCGGCAATTCGCCGTCGAGGATCTGCGCCTGCTCGAGCAGCAAGAGCGCGAGGTCATCGATCGTCTTCGATCCGGCTTCCGACGTAGCGATTGCGGTCACCAGCGGATGATGCAGGTTGATCTCCAGGATCGGCTTGGTGCGGGCGCCGCGCGCCTGTTGGGACAGGATCCGCTCCAATGCACGATCGGGACCGTGGCTGCCGGCCACGAGGCAGGACGCGCTGGTGGTGAGCCGTGTCGAGGCTTTCACGTCGGTAACGCGCTCGCCGAGGCTTGCCTTGATCAGCGCGATGGTCGCCGCCTCATCCGCCGCGGGCTCCGTTTTGTCCTTGGCATGCTCCTCCAGGAGCGGAATGAGATCTAAATTCAAGTCGCCCTGGCTCAGCGACTTCAAAGGCTTGCCTTCATAGTTGAGCTGCATCGAGGTCCAGAACGCATCGACCGGATCGGTCAAGAGCAAGACCTCGATGCCCCGCGCACGCGCGGCCTCAAGCCGAGGGTTGGACTTCACCCGATCGATACTGTCGCCGACCAGGAAATAGATTTCGGTCTGGTTGGGCTTGAAGTCCGCCACGTATTGCTTGAGCGAGCGCCGCTCGCCTGTCGTTGTCGAGAAGCGCGACAGCGCCAGCAATTTCTCGCGCCGCTCAAAATCCTCGTAGATGCCTTCCTTGATCAGAGCGCCGAAAGCATCCCAGATCTTGGCGAAGTTCTCCGGCTCCTTCTCGTCGAGTTGCTCCAGCTCGCTGATCACGCGGGTGGTCACGGCTTTGCGGATCTGCACAAGCTGCGGATTGTTCTGCAGCATCTCGCGGGAAATGTTCAGCGGCAGATCCTCGCTGTCGATCACGCCGCGGATGAAGCGCAAATAGGCCGGCAACAGGTCGGCATCATCAGTGATAAAGACGCGCCGGACATAGAGCTTGACCTTGCCCTTGCGCGCCGGCTCGAAAAGGTCGAAGGGCTTTGTGGAGGGCGCAAACAGCAGCACCGCGTAGGAATAGCGGCCCTCGGCGCGGTAATGCAGCGTCATCGCCGGCTCGTCGAAGGCGTTCGCAATCGACTTGTAGGCCTGCGCATAGTCTTCCGGCTTCAATTCGGATTTCGGCCGCTGCCATAGCGCGCTCGCCGAATTGATCTGTCGCGGCTCGCCCTCCTCCGGCACGAGCTCGATCGGAAACTGGATGTTGTCGGAATAGGCGCCGACGATGCGCTCGATCTCGTAGGTCTCGAGATATTTGGCGGCATCGGATTTGAGATGCAGCACGATCTCCGTACCGCGTGCCACCCGTTTGGCATCTTCTTCCGACGCCGGCGCGACCTCGAAGCCTGCGCCACCCGAAGACGACCAGGTCCAAGCCTCGCCAGATCCGGCGCGATGGCTGGTGACGACGATGCGCTCGGCGACCATGAAGGCCGAGTAGAAGCCGACGCCGAACTGGCCGATGAGGCTGGCACCGTCCTTGGCCTCGGTGAGCTTCGCCACAAAGGCCTTGGTGCCGGAGCGGGCGATGGTACCCAGATTGTCGATCAGCTCCTGGCGATCCATGCCGATGCCGGTGTCGTCGACGGTCAGCGTGTTGGATTTCTTGTTCGGCTGGATACGGATTTTCGGCGGCGCACCGTCGCCGATCAGCTCCGGTTTCGCGATCGCCTCGTAGCGCAGCTTGTCGCAGGCGTCCGAGGCATTGGAAATCAGTTCGCGCAGGAAGATATCGGTCTCGGAATAGACCGAGTGCACCATCAGGTTCAGGAGCTCGGAAACCTCGGCCTGGAACGGCTGGGTGGTTTCGGCGGCATCAGTCGTCGTCATGCGTTCTACCTGGAAATTAATCGGCAAGATGTCGATATAGCGAGATCACCTCTCTGATCAAGCCTTGACGAGGTCGAGGGCGACGGATCCGGCCGCCTTTCCCTGCTGCCGACAGACCGTTTCAGAAAATTAGGCCTCCGGGAGGCGTGGCGGCTGGTGAAGCCACAGCGGCGGCAACCGCAATCACCCGACAGAGCTCGTAGCCGATCCGTGCGGAGACGGCGTCGCTCTCATGCAACCGGTAAACATCGTTCGGATCGATGAGCGCGTCGAAGGAGCGCCCTTCGATCTCGACAAATTTCCGCATCATGTCGAACCTGCGGAACACGCTCACCTTCGCAGCAACGGCCGCCTCCGCGATGAGCGATACCATGCGGCGTGCCGCCCCGATCTTGTTGTCGGCAAGTATGGCCGGCGCGTATTGGAGATCCATGAGGATGACGTCCATTGACTGGCTCTTGAGCAGACGAAGACCTGCTTTGATAGCCATGTCGACCTGATCAAGGTTCTGGTCTTTCCAGACTGCATTGGTGCCGACCTGCCAGATCGTCAGCGCGGGTTTCGCATTGATGACATCCTGCATGCGCTGCAATTCATCCGGCGCTTCCTGTCCGCCGACGCCTTTATTGACGACGTTGATCTGGGGATTGCCGTACGTCTGGCGCAGCATATCCTGGAGATAGCCAGGGTAGGGCTTAATACCGCCCTCACCCGCCGTCGAGGATGAACCGATCGCGACAATCGTCACATCGCCCCCTCTGGCGAGGCGTTCCGCGAGATGCGGAAGCGAATACTGCAAGGGATCGGCATGGACCGGGATCAAGAGATTCTGCGGATCAGCCATTTCAAAATTCCCTCGAATGAAGCATCTGGGAATGAAACATCCATCGCGCGGCATCGGGGCCACACGCTGCAATTGTAGCCTATCGGCATGCGCACGTATACCGCTTAGGACGATCCGGTTTTGTCGCGCGCGCTTACGGCTTCGTCGCGTCGGCAGGCGCGTCCTTGCCAAAGATTTCCGCAGCGATCTGATTGGGCTCGATCGCTGCCGGAATGCCGCAATACATCGCGATCAACAGCAGCACATTCTGAACCTGCTCCCGAGTGCAGCCATTCGCGAGTGCACCCTTGGCATGGACGCGAAATTCGGCCGGTCGATTGCTTGCCGCCGTAATCGCGAGCATCACCAGGCTACGGACGTCGTCGGACAGCCCCGTCCGCTCCCAGACATCGCCATAGACATAGCCATTGATGATAGCTTGCAGGGGCGCGCCGAAATCGCCGGCCGCTGCCATCCGCTTCTCGACATCGGCTTCGCCAAACATTGTCTTGCGGCGCAATAGCCCCCGTGCATTCAACTCGGTGGTGTCCACCATAGTCGCTCCCATTGCGGTTTGGACGCTTTATACGGATAAATGATGACGCTCTCAATCTCGGGAAGTTGGCTCTATTTTTCAAAGCGGACGGCTTGCGGGGTCGCAAACTTTGTCCGTATAAATGACACGCCGCGCGGCATCGGCGTCACCTGCTCGGCGGTGAGGTCGACAGTGCCGCGATCGTCGAGGCCATCCGTGCGTCGCCGGACAAGCACGGGAGTACCAGATCATCAATTGTGCAATCGTAGGCCTGGGCCGCTGGGGCCGTGCGCTCGTCGGAGCAGCACACCACGTGCCGCTACTCAGGATCACCCGCGCGGTCGAAACCGATCTCGACGCTGCGCGCGACTTCTGCAACCAGCGCCGGATAGCGCTGACCAACACTTTCGCCGCCGTGCTCGAAGATGCGAGCATCGACGCGATCCTGCTCGCAACCCCGCATTCGCTGCACAGGGACCAGGTGATTGCATCTGCCGCCGCCGGCAAGCAGGTGTTTTGCGAGAAGCCGCTGGCGCTCCGCCGCGACGACGCGCAGGCAATGTTCGAAGCCTGCAAGGCAGCCGGCGTCGAGCTCGCCGTCGGGCATAACCGTCGCTTCTGGCCGTCGCTGCGCGGTTTGCGCGAGATTGTCGCGAGCGGCGAGCTAGGAACAATCCTTCACCTCGAGGGTCATAACTCCAACGAAAATTCGAACACGGTCCTCGAGGGCTGGCGGCTCTCGCCGGAGGAGTCTCCCGGCGGCGGCCTGACCGGCGCAGGCCTGCACGTGCTCGACGCATTCACGAGCCTGGTCGGACCTGCGCGGCGCGTCTATGCGAGCCTTTCCGCACGCGAGGCAGGACCACCGCCGCTCGACACGTCGATGCTCGCGATCGATTTCGCGAGCGGCGTTACCGGCACGCTGTCGACGGTGCGGGCGACTCCATTCTACTGGCGCGTTCATGTGTTCGGCTCCAAGGGTTCGGCGGAAGTGCTCGACGAAGTCACGATGGTGATGCGCAAATCGGGGGCGAAGCCGCAAACGGTGACATATGCCGCTATTGACACGCTGGCCGCGGAGCTCGACGCCTTTGCCGATGCGGTCGCGGGCAAGCGTCCGTTTCCAGTGCCCGAGGCGGAGGTGCTGGCGACGCTCGCCGCCTTCGAGGCCGCGTTGGCCTCGATGTCTTGCGGCCACCCGGTGAGCTGCGATGCTTGACAAGGGTAAGAAGCGGCGGTCGTCGCGTTACCGCGATATCGCAGCGAACTACAGCGCGACATCCGCCTCGGGACCTATGGAGCTGTTCGAGGTCACAATCATCACCATCCCGAGGGGCGCTACACCTACAGCATGGACATGCAGCGTTCGCCGCGGCCGCGGGTCTGAGGCGCGGCGCGGCCGGTACCCAATCACGCGCCATTTGCGAGATCGTGATCGCTGGAGGGGTTGACCAGCCGGCCGCTGGGCATCCTGCAAGGGAATCTTCACGAAAACGCTATTCATTTTGTACTGGACAGCTGCTGCACACTGCTTACATCGCTGGTTCTTCGATTCAATTTCTGATTCCGGGGCGCGACCTTTTGACGACGGCTACGGTCAAGGCGAATATTGCTGCGCATAGCCGCGATTTGCGGATCGATTTCGCGCGCGGTCTCGCCAACTGGTTCATGCTGCTCGACCACATCCCGGATAACGTGGTCAATCTCCTGACCATGCGCAATTTCGGCTTCAGCGGCGCGGTCGATCTGTTCGCCTTTGCCTCGGGCTATGGCGCGGCGCTGATGTTCGGCAGCATGATGCTGGAGCGCGGCTTCGTGATTGCGGCGAGCCGCATCCTCAAGCGGGCGTCGCAGCTCTATGCGGCCCATCTCGTGCTGTTCGTTATCTACATCAACGCGATCAGCTGGGCCGCCGCGCAATACGCTGCAACCGACATCATCGAGCAGTACCATGTCATCGGCATCCTGCACGATCCCGTGCGGGTCCTGATGCACGGGCTGATGCTGGAGTCGCGGCCGCTCAATCTCGATGCGCTGCAGATGGCGATCGTGCTGCTCGCGATCTTCCCGCTGGTGCTGGCTTCGCTGTTGCGCTGGCCCAACCTCACCATGGCGGGATCGGTCGCGCTATATCTCGCCGCCCGCCAGTTCAATATCGGCCTGCCTGCCTATCCGGCTGGAAGCGGCGTCTACCTGAACCCGTTCTGCTGGCAAGTGCTGTTCGTGCTCGGCTCCTATCTCGCGCTCAATGGCAGAAAGCTTGTGGGCGCTTTGCAGGAGCTACGGACCCTGCGCCTGTTGGCGATGGCTTACTTGGTTTTTTCGCTTCTCATCATGGTCGGTGCCGAGGTGCCTGCCATCGGCGCCCTGCTTCCCGATGTGCTGGTCAACTCCTTCATCCCGATCGATCGAGAGAATCTCGGCCCCTCCCGCATCCTGCATCTGCTCTGTGTGGCCCTGCTGTTCAGCTATTTCGTGCCGGCGGACTGGAAAGGATTTCATTCGAGATTCCTGCTGCCCATCATCAAATGCGGTGACGAATGGCTGGCGTGCTTCTGCGTCGGCATCTTCCTCGCGCTCGCCGGCCACATGGTGCTGATCACGAGCCAGCACACCGTCTTGCTCCAGGTGCTGGTCAGCGTGACGGCGCTGGCGCTAATGACGGCGGTCGCCTACTACATCTCCTGGTCGCGGGAGCAGGATCGCCTGCCCCGTGGCAGTGGTGTGCGGGCGAAGGAAGATCACGCGATCGCCGAGAGATAGCGTTCGACCGAGGCGTCGAACGCAGCTTTCGCCCCACTGGCGATGTTACGGCCCCACCAGGCACCGTAGACGCGATCGTATTGCAGCGGCGCGACCGCCGCCGCAATACCCTTCACCGCGCTCGCATTGAGCGGGATGTAGTTGGGATAGCTGTACATGAAGGAGACGTAGCGGCGGTCCATCGCCACGGTTGTGATATCGCCCGTG
>Ga0307474_10000250_pt1 | contig 39373 bp, 37 predicted proteins | sample atmos_gasesECM1C_2_FD_203312 | JGI IMG/M metagenome (GOLD analysis project Ga0307474, IMG submission 203312) | Hardwood forest soil microbial communities from Morgan-Monroe State Forest, Indiana, United States - atmos_gasesECM1C_05 | ecosystem: Environmental > Terrestrial > Soil > Temperate... | reverse complement strand
TGGACATTCGGCGGTGTGTTTGACCTGCCGTGGGGTTTCCAGGCGTCCCCCATCGTGCAATTTTCGTCGGCGCGGCCGTACAACGCGTCGAATGGTATAAGCAATTTCTTCGGGTACGGCTCGGGGACTTCCGCGGCGCACGATATCGTGCCCGTCAGCAACCCAAGCAACTACACGATGTTTAATGCGACGGCGTACCCCACTTCTTCGGCCGCGCAGACCGCCATGCAAGCATGCCTGGCGGCGGGGCAGTGCCTACAAGCTCCCTATGACTCGCTTCGGGGCCAGGCGTTTTTCCAAATGGACGCTCGATTGTCGAAGAGCATTCGATTTGGAGACCGGGGCGCACTGAATTTGATCTTCCAGGGCTTCGACATCACCAACCGGGCGAACTTTGGGAACACCTTTGGGACAAACCCGCGCGTGGCCAGCTTCGGCCAGCCTACGGGCTTTATTGCGGCCAGCAGCGTGATCGTTCCGAAGTCTTTCCGCGGAGAGTTCGGAGTGGAATATAGGTTCTGAAGGTGACTTAACGTCACAGCGAAGGATGTCGTCGTCCCTTGTGTGCGTGCTGTTTGATAGAGCTGGGAACCCAGCCGAATCGCTCCGGCATTCTAATCCAACCAACAAGAGCAAAACACAGAGATTGCAGACGTCCTTTGGCAGAGCAAGGGGTAAGATGACTTACCTGAGCAGAAAGAGACGGAGGCAGCCTCATGTCTAGAAAAAGGATGACTGCGGCGGCGATTGTGCTTGGTTCTTGCGTTGCGGGATTGGCAGGAAACGCGCAGCAGAAGGCGCTGGATGCGGAGGGGCACCAGTGGTGGCAACATGCGGTGTTTTATGAGGTGTATCCGCGGAGCTTTGCGGACAGCGACAATAACGGCGTCGGCGACCTGAACGGCATCTCGTCTAAATTAGACTACTTGAGGGATCTCGGGGTCGATGCGATTTGGATTACGCCGTGCTTCCCTTCTCCGCAAGTGGATTTCGGTTATGACGTTTCGGATTACGAGGCGATCGATCCGATGTACGGGACGATGAAGGATTTCGATCACCTGGTGGTGGAAGCGAAGAAGCGGAACATTCGAGTGCTGCTGGATTTTGTGGTGAATCACTCATCGGACCAGCACAAATGGTTTGTGGATTCGAAATCATCGAAGAAGGCGGAGCACCGCGATTGGTACATCTGGCACGATGGCAAAGGGCCTGGCCAGCCACCCAACAACTGGTTTTCGACATTTGGACTCTCGGCTTGGAAACTGGATGCGCAGACCAACCAGTATTACTACCACTATTTTTATCCCGAGCAGCCGGACTTGAACTGGCGGAACCCGGCGGTAGAAAAGGCGATGCTGGAGGTGACGAGATTCTGGTACAAGCGGGGCGTGGCTGGGTTCCGCCTGGATGCGGTGGATACGTTGTTTGAGGATGAGAAGCTGACGGACAATCCAGTGCTGCCGGGGACAGACAAGTTTGGCCGGCCGAACATGGAAGAGAAGTACAACAAGAAGCTGCCCGAGGTGCACGACGTGATGCGGAAATTGCGAAGCACGGCAGACGAGTATGGGTCCGTGCTAATCGGGGAGACGTGGACGTCGAACGTGGACGAGCTGAAGGATTATTACGGAGAGAAGAACGACGAGCTGCAACTGCCGATGGACTTGATGATGACGGGGTTCACGGGGCTTTCCGCGGAGCAATACCGCAAGCACATTGGCGCCGTGGATGCCGCGGGGCACTGGCCAGTGTACGTAATCAGCAATCACGACATTGTGCGCTCGTACACGCGGTATGCGGATGGAGTGCACAACGACGACATTGCGAAAATGATGGCGGCGTTTTACCTGACGCTGCGGGGCACGGTGGTGATGTACTACGGCGAAGAGATTGGCATGGAGAACAACGACCCGAAGAGCCAGGAAGAAGTGCAAGACCCCATCGGGAAGCTCGGCTGGCCGCTGGAAAAAGGCCGGGATGGGGAACGGACGCCGATGCAGTGGAACGACAGCGCGAACGCGGGGTTCAGCAAGGCCAAACCTTGGCTACCTGTTCCGCCGAGCTACAAGACACACAATGCGGCTTCGGAACAGAGGGATGGCAATTCGGTTTTGAGTTTTTACCGGCAACTGCTGGCGATGCGGCACAAGGAGCCGGCGCTGCAGGAGGGAAATTACGTGGCGTTGAATAGAGATGATCCCCATGTGCTTACGTACGTGAGGCGATACCACGATGAAGCGATTCTCATAGTGCTGAATATGTCGGCGAAGGACCAGAAAGTGCGATTTGATTTGTCGCCGCTTGGGTTCACTGCGCCTAAGCTGAGCGTGTTGCTGACGGACTTTCACAAGCCGTTGACGGGAATGACGGAAGCGCTACCGATGGAGCCATACTCGGTGTTTATTGCCAAGATTTCGCAAGCCGCGGCTGGAAAATAAAGCTATCTGCGCTAGTGACTAGCGTTGGTAAGGAGGGTTGCCGGAGCTTCGGCGACACCCGCGTATTTGTCAGCTGCGCCGTAGTAAAAGAAAAAGCTCTTCTGCGTCATTTGCACCATTCCTTCTACAAAGACTACATTCGGGACCTGGCCAATCTTTTCCCAATCTTTTTCCGGGGCGAAGATCGGCTGGTCGGAACGCGAAAGGAGTTTGCGGGGATCGTTGCGGTCGAAGATGGCGACGCCGGTGCGATAGACGAGATGATCGTCGGCGCCGTTGTAGATGAGGACGATGCCGCTCGACGTGCAAATGGGCGGAGGGCCGGGTTCGACGACGCGGGAGTCAAATTTTCCAGGGCGGCGCGGAAGCACTGGGGTTTCGGTGGCTTCGGTCCAGTGCCGAAGATCGGTGGAGTAGGAGAGACCCGTCTGGTCGGTCTTGTCGACGGCGGTGCCGAGCCAGTACATCCAGTATTTGCCGTCGATTTTTTCCGGGACGATAGCGCCGGACTTAGTCCAAGCTTTGTTCCAGTTTCCTTGGTAGGCGGGGAGGATGACGCCTTGGCGTTCCCAGTGAATCAAGTCTTTCGACGTGGCGAGACAAAGCTGGGCGTCCCTTTTGTTGTAGCCCGTGTACGTCAGGTAATACGTGTCGCCGAATTTCTGGAGGCGCGGGTCTTCGACGCCGCCATCTTTTTCGTAATCAGTTTGGGGGGAGAGCACGGGTTCGGGGCGGCGAGTGAAGTGGATGCCGTCTTTGCTTTCGGCGTAGCCGAGGCGCGACGTGCCGGAAGTATCCTGCGCGCGATAGAGCATAGCGATCTTGCCGTTGCGCAGAACAGCGGCGGGATTAAAAGTGCCGGCGGATTCCCAAGTCGCGCCTTGGGGAGAAAGGATGGGAGCGTTCGAGGCGCGCTCCCAAGCCCGGAAAGGCAGATCGAGCGTTGGCGCGGCGAGGGCCAGAGAAGCCAACAGAAAGGTCAGCGGCAGAATTACTTTTGATTTCATGAGACGCATCATGGTTAACTCCGCGCGTCTAAGTTAACAGCGAGCCTTACTTCGCGGGCTTAGCAATTTGGGGAAGGTCGAATTGCATGGTGCGCACGATGCCTTCGCCTTCTTTGACGTAAATTACCTGGTTGGGCTTGATGTCTTTGAGGGTTTCGACTTGGCCGCTGGGCCAGCGGATTTCCAGGAGTTCGACGGTTTCGGCTTTGCCAATGCCGAAGTGGACGCGGAGGTCGTTCTGGGAAAAATAGCCGCCGCCGCTGCGGACTTCGTCGATCTGCGGATGAAGACTTTTTTCGCCGGGGAGACGGGAGACGCATTTGATAAGCGCGCCGATGCCGCTGCGATTGGATTTTGTGCCGATGGTTTTGATTTTGATCCAGTTGTTGCCGGTGCGTGAATCGCAGCGCAAAAGTTGGGGAAAATCGTTGACGGTGTTGACGACGATATCGAGGCTGCCGTCATTGTTGAAGTCACCGAAGGCGCAGCCGCGCGCGGCTACGGGGATGGAGATGCCAGGGCCAGCATCATTCGAAACGTCGCCAAAATGGCTGTTGCGCAAATTTTTATAGAGCAGCTTGCGCTGCGCGTAGCCGGCTTCGGTTTTGAGCTGCTCGACTTCGGGATAGACGTGGCCGTTGCAGATGAGAATGTCGGGCCAGCCGTCGTTGTCCATATCGAAAAAGCCGCAACCCCAGCCGAGATATTGCGTGTACCTGCCGAGTCCGGCTTGGAAAGTGGTGTCTTCGAAATTGCCACTGCCGAGATTGCGGTACAGCGAAGGCGTGTCACCGGCGAAATTTGTCTTGACGAGATCGAGATTGCCATCGAGATCGTAATCGGCAGCGGAGATGCCCATGCCGGCCTGCGGCTTGCCATCGGCACTGAGAGCGCAGCCGGCTTCGATGGCGATGTCGGCGAAGGTGCCGTTTTTTTTGTTTTGATAGAGGGCGCTGGCGGTGGAATCGTTGGCGACGTAAATGTCTGGCCAGCCGTCGTTGTCGAGATCGGCGGTAAGCACACCGAGACCGTAGGTGCCGTTGGCTTTGAGGATGCCGGATTTTTCGCTGACGTCGGTGAACGTGCCGTCACGATTGTTGTGATAGAGAATATTCCTCCCGCCGTTGAGTCCCGGCGGGCCGCAAGCAACCATGACCCCTTTGTACAGGCAAGGGCCGGACTCGGGAACGGGAGCAGTTTTCAGGTCGAGGTCGATGTAATTGGCGACGAAGAGATCGAGATGGCCGTCGCGATCGTAGTCCACAAAAGCGCACCCGGTGTTCCAGCGCTTGCCAGTGCCGGCGACGCCGGCTTTTTCGCTGACGTCGGTGAAGGTGCCGTTGCCGTTGTTGCGGTAGAGAACATTTTTGCCGAAGTAGGTGACGAAGAGATCGTCGAAACCGTCGTTGTCGTAGTCTCCGACGCAGGCAGCTTGTCCCCAGCCGGAGTGCAGCAAGCCGGCTTTGGCGGTGACGTCGGTGAAAGTGCCATCGCGATTATTTTTGAATAGATGATTGCTGGGCTCCTGGCCGGCGGGAAAACCTTCGAGACGCCAGCCGTTGACGAGAAAAATATCGAGCCAGCCGTCGTTGTCGTAATCATAGAAAGCGACGCCGCAGCCGGTGGTCTCGAGGAGATATTTGTTTTTGTGCTCGCCGCCGAAAATGGTTTTGACATTAAGGCCGGATTCGTGCGCGACGTTAAGGAAGGCGACGCCAAGATCAACGGGGGCGGCGGCGGTCGGTGGCGAAGCGTTGTTCTCGGAAAGGAATGCTGACTGCCACTTTTTGGGGAGCGCCAGGGCGAGTACTTTTTCTAGCGGAAGAACGATCGCGGAACGGCTGAGCGATTGGAGAAATGCGCGGCGTGTGGGAGACAAAAGAACGGATACCTTTCCTTGCGAGCGCCGTGCTAGAATCCGGCGCTTTCCTTTATAGTAAGGCCAACGAGGCAATGCAAGCACACGACGCAACGGGGGCCACTAAAGTGCACACCACGCCGGAAACACCTGTTCCCTTGCAAAGACAGTTCGCATGGATTTGGCGGAAACTGATGACCATGGGCATTTCAGGCGCGGCGATCATGGGAATCGTGACTCTTGCCGCGCGGGGCCAGCAACCGGGGGAGAAGCCGCGCGCCCTTGAGCTTTCGCGGGAGGTGCGCCCATGGGAATTTTTGCCTATCACCGGAACGCGCGCGGGACTGCTGGGGAATGAATCCGGTCGCGTGGAAGCGTGGGTATACCCGCTGAAAATCTTTCGCGAGTTTCATCTGAAACTTCATACCGAAGGGCGAGTGCTGGCGGCTGAAGCGCTGGCGAGGACCGTGACCGTGCGGCCGGAGTCCGCGACGATTCTTTACGCCGGGGATACTTTTACGGTGCGCGAAACATTTTTTGTTCCGGTGCGGGAACAGGGCGCGGTGATTCTTTTCGACGTGGAAACGGAACAGCCTTTGGAGATTGAGGCGGTTTTTCATCGAGATTTTCAGTTGGAATGGCCGGCGGCACTCGGGGCGACTTATCTGGATTGGGCGCCTGCCCAGCATGCGTTTTATTTTGGCGAGGAACAGCGAAAATTCTCGGCGCTGGTAGGCTCGCCAACGGCCACGGAGCCTCATGCCGAATTCCAGACAAACTATTCCGAATCGCAGGAGAGTTCGTTCCGTCTGGGACCTACAGCGAAAGGCCCGGAAAGGAAACTGATCGTTATCGCCGGGTCCCTGGAGGGGCGGGCGGGAGCGGAGAAAACCTTTCAGCATCTGACAGTTTCTTACGCGGACTTGCTGCGGGAATCCGCGGATTATTATCGGGATTACTTGGGGAAGACCGTGAGCGTGGAGCTTCCCGACGCGCAAATACAGCAAGCTTACGATTGGTCTCGGGTAAGCATGCTGCAGGGGCTGGTCAACAATCCTTACTTAGGCACCGGACTTGTGGCGGGATATCGCACTTCAGGCGAAAGCCAGCGTCCGGGATTTGCGTGGTTTTTTGGACGGGATTCGTTTTGGACTTCCTTCGCGCTCAATGCTGCCGGGGATTTTTCCAGCGCGCGCTTGGCACTCGATTTTGTCAGCAAATACCAGCGGGAAGACGGCAAGATCCCTCACGAAATTTCGCAGGGGGCGAATTTTGTAGATTGGTTCAAAGGCTATCCGTATCCTTACGCTTCCGCGGACGCCACTCCCTTGTACCTCATCGCGATGAATGACTACGTGGTGGAAAGCGGCGACACCGCCTTTGCGAAAGAAAAATGGAAAAGCTTGTGGAAAGCGTACGAGTTTCTGCGCTCGACGTATGACGAACAAGGCTTCTCCAAAAATGCCGGAATCGGGCACGGCTGGGTGGAGGGCGGCCCGCTGCTACCGGTGAAAACCGAGCTCTATCAAACAGGATTGGGAATCGAGGCGCTGCGAGCGCTTGCGAATCTCGCTCATTTGACCGGGCAAGAAGACACGAGCAAGGAGCTTTCACAGAATTTTGAAAAGCAAAAGCCGTTGATGAATGGAGCGTTCTGGATTCCCGAGAAGAAACGGTTTGCGTTCGCCTTGGACAAAGACAATCATGCTGTGGACGAGCCGAGCGTTCTGTCCACGGTGCCGATGTGGTTTGGATTGCTAGATGAAGCGAAAGCGGAAGCCATGATTACCGAGCTCGCTGGCTTGGATCATCAAACGGACTGGGGCATGCGGATTATCTCGGAGCGCTCGCCGAAATTCAGCGGTGGCGGCTACCATTTTGGAGCCGTATGGCCGCTCTTCACAGGCTGGGCGGCGGTGGGCGAGTATCGCTATCATCGCGTCTTTCCCGCGTACGCGAATTTGCGGGCCAACGCTCTGCTGGCACTGGGTGGCTCGCTGGGGCACGTCACGGAAGTTCTCTCTGGCTCCTACTACCAGTCGCTTTCCACAAGCTCGCCGCACCAGATGTGGTCCGCGGCCATGGTGGTCAGCCCGTTATTGCGAGGCCTGTTCGGACTGCAGGCAGACGCAACTACAGGAACGCTCACGTTCGCGCCGCACGTTCCCGCCGATTGGACCGCCTTCGGGATTGGCAACGTGCCGGTTGGCACCGCAAAATTGGACTTGCATTGCTCCAAGGATCCCGGAGGGATCACTCTGGAAATAAAGGGTGGCAGCGATGCTCCCGCCCTCGTAGATTTTCAACCGGCCGTGAGCCTGCGCGCGAAGATTCTCGGCGCGGAGTTCAACGGGCAGCGAATTCCGTTCCTGGTCGAGACGAACGGCGTGGACCAACACGTGATCGCCAGGATTACGGTTGCCGGAGGACCAAACTCACTGAGAATCCGAACGCGAGACGATTTTGGTTTGAGCTACTCCTCGACATTGCCGTCTATGGGATCGAGTCCAAAAGGATTGCGCATACTCTCCGAAACGTGGACACCGGCCCGGGACCGTCTGACGCTTAACGCTTCTGGCCACGGCGGCGCGCAATATGCCCTTAGTGTTTGGAATGGCGGGCAGATTGCGTCGGTCGAAGGAGCGAGACTTGTCAAGGCCGCGGACGGAGGGGCCGAACTGGTCTTCGACTTCGCCAAAGAGAGCCCGGAGACTGCCTATGCGACGATAACCATCCAATTCGCCGACGCGGCCAAAAAACGAGAACGTAAATAAAAGTAGCGCGATCGAAAGGGAGGTCAATGGTCCCTGTACAAGCCCATGCACAAGGAGCGGTCAACGGGATGATCTCACGCTCAGGAGAAAGCAAAAGAACGTGGAATTTGACAATCGGACTCGGTCCGAGTTGACCAAGATAGAGGCTATTGGCCGCATTCAGGGGGTTATCTTCGACCTAGACGGCACTCTCTATAGTCAGAGCGCCCTCCGTTGGCGGATGCTTCCCCGAATAGCAGCAGCACACTGGGCCAAGCCAATTAATGGAGTTCGCGTGATTCGGGCAATTCAAGCCTACCGTCAGGCTCACGAAGAGCTGCGGAATCAAGCCTTCTCAAGTGATTTACAATTGGAAGCGGCAGCCGCAAAATGCGGATATTCCGTGCCCGAGGTACGCGCTATCGTCGACCAATGGTTCGAGCGCGCGCCGTTAGATTTATTATCTCCATGCGTTTATTCGGGGATTCCTAAATTCCTGCAATTGTTGTCCGAGCTTGGAATCCGCTGCGGCGTGTTCTCGGACTATCCCGCCGATGCGAAGCTTTCGGCCATGCGGTTGAAAGGGTTCTTTAGCCACACCCTCTGCGCAGCAGACGTTGGCAGGCAAAAGCCAGACCCAATAGGCCTTCTCAAGGTGGCCCGGGAGATGAGTGTAGAACCGCTTTGCACTCTGTCTATCGGCGACCGAACAATCGACTTGGAAGCAGCCGCGAAAGCCGGCATGCCAGGCATTCTGGTTAAGGGCGGGAAGAGCTACCGGATTCTCTACGACAGTTTTGCGAATCGCAGGCCCCGGCGACGGCCCTAAGAAGAATCAATTTCCGCTTGCGCTTAACCGCGGCACTCCGGCTCATTTCCGCTCCACATAGGCTCCGGAGACTGGAGCTGTCGGCGTGAAAAAATTATTGATCCAAGGCATATCTACGACCAGGCAAAGAATCATCACCGCCGCGCAGCCAACCACGGCAAGCATTAACTTGCGCTGCTTGTAGAGCTTCTCGGGATGCTCCGCAGGGCTGTCGCGCTTAAAAGCCAGCGAAAAATAGATGGCCATGACCACCGCAATCAGGGGAAATGACAACACCAGCTCCAGGCGATAACGCATTAGGAACGCCCCAAAAAAAAGCATCGCTGAAGAAGCGTAAAAAACAACCGAGAAAAGAAGGAGTTCTGGAGTAAAGAAAGCCAACGACGCCCGATACTTACTTAAGCTGTCATCTTCTTTTAGGTGCCGGTATTCGGCGTAACGCTTCAATGCCATGAAATAGCAACCAATCAACCAATAACTAAGTAGCAAGGATAGCGGGGGGAAAGTTGAAGAGACAATGAGCCATCCCGCGAACAGCCGAAGCGGATTATTAATAGCTTCTGTAACCACATCAACGTAAGGAATGTCTTTGGTCCGGAGGGGCCGAAGATTGTAAGCGCACCCCATGATCAGCAGCACTAACATGTCCCAAGTAAACCAGGGCGATATCGTCCACGACAGAAGCAGTCCAGCGATCCCCAAAATGATCCATTGAGCATAAGCCAGCGGAATAATGACAGCACCGGAAGGTACCGGACGATTGCGTTTGAGAGGATGGAAGCGGTCAAACGGGGCATCGCAGAGTTCGTTGATAACGTAGTTGCTCGAGGCGATGAGCCCCACGGCTAGCAGCCCAACTACCGCCTTCCCGACGAGATCCCCAGTGAGCGGCAAACGGTGCAAGGTGAGCGCAACAACGATTCCGGGAAGCACGAAGACGTTTTTGACCCAGTGATCGATACGAGCGATTCGAAGATGGGCGCTGTAAGTTCGCCAGCTCGTCAAAGATGGGGGCAAGCTACCGCTTGGTGGACGTGCGGAAAGGTCAGAATCAACCATAAAATCTTTGAAAGTATAGCATGCGGAGTTGACCAGGTAGGGCCTGACCCCCCGTCTAGAAAAAACCAGCGAAATCAACTGATCACAAGATTCAGGGGCCTATTCCCAGCATCCCAGCGCGCAATCCCAGGGAGAATCCAAATGCGCCATTCTTGGATAGCACCACAGGAATACCAGAGCGGCGGCAACTGCGACAATCAGGCTGATACGTATGCCAAGAAGCCTACGGGGCAGGCTGCGGAGAGCGACCGCCAGGGCCACGCTTAGAAACATTGCCGACGGAAAATAGTAGTAATAGAGTTGAACCCTGGTGGGCGTAACGGCCCACTGGAGCAAATTCGAAGCATAAAGCAGAACCACGAAACCCTCGCTGGCTCCCAGAAGCCTCCAGGAACGCCAAAAGCAGAAAACAATGCCTGCCGCGCCTCCCCACATGACCACCGGATTGCCAAGCAGATAGGAAAAAAAGCGCATTGGCGAGGCTGCAAAGGGCCAGCGGTACCAGGCCAACATCAGTGTCTTGGCAGTGCTAGCCTCGACGTGATAGCGCCACATCGCATGGTTCATTCTAACGAACTCATGAATGTCGAATGACAGATGAACGCAGCGGAACAGGACCCAAAAAGAAAGACAGTAGGAAACGGGAGGGAGGACGAGCAATCCGAAAAGCAGGCTAGGGGCCTTCACGCGCCGAAGATTTTCAGCCCACCGAGCAATGGAGGAAGCCGGAGATACGGGCAAGAGTTTTGAAATCCCAGGCAGCAGAAAACTGATGCCGAGCAAGACTGCCAGAGTGTCAACGGCGTTCCATTTGCAAGCACCTGCCAGGCCGAGTAAAAAGCCTGAACTACAGAGCAAGATCCGCCGCCTGGGGGTGCTTAGATCTAAGGTGAGCGCCGCAGTGTAGGCCACCAAACTCCAAAACAAGAAAAAGACCAGAAAGACGTCCATCATCCCAGTACGCGACATCACAAATAGAAAGTTGTTGAGTAAAGTCAGCAAAGCCGCGAAGAAAGAAGCCCGGTAATCGCCGAAAAGAAGATGAGTCCACAGAAAAACTGCGACTAAAGTCAGAGCACCACATACAGCGCTGGAAACTCGCCAGCCAAAAGGATTGTCTCCCGCTTGGTTGATTCCGGCTGCCACCAGAAGTTTCCCCATCGGCGGTTCCGCAGGATCCATATCAAGGATGCCGTCGACCACGGCCTGGGCGGCAGGCACATAAACGATTTCATCAAAGTTGCGAACCGGGGGCTTATCTATGCCAAACAAGAAAAATGCTAACGCCACCAAACCGAAAGCGCATGCTGTGATCAATGCTTTGCGATCAATCTTGAGCGGGAAGGGAGCTTCCAAGTCAGTGGTTGAGGGCTTGTCTGGTTGTTTTCTGTCCGACGGGTCCATCCCGGAAGATTTTGACCTCGGCGGCAAGGATGCACCTGATAGACGCAGATTAAGTGCTTGATTTAATGGAGTGGCCTATCGGAATCGAACCGACACCTGAACCTTGGTAAGGTTCGACCATTTGACTCTAACACCCTGGAATGGCGGCACCTAGTAAATTTTCAGGAGCCCTTAATTGGAAAGATACGGCCGCAATCATCAACCAGGGCAACTGGCTTTCCAACTTCCCACAAAGTCAGTTCTTGATAGAAAAGAGACACTCTACCTCCGTAATGCGCAAGTTGTAGCAAACGCCAATCACAGCATTCTCGTAGATGCAGAAATTCAACCCAACCTGGTCGTCACAAAAGAGACTTGCACAATGCATATTGCAGTAGTAGCTTTACACACGTATATAGTAGAGGACTAATGGTTCAACCCAAGCTAACAAAGCTCGAATTGCAGATCATGGAGACGCTGTGGACTCGGGAGACGGCCTCCATCCGCGAGATTCAGGAAGCTTTCGCCGAAAAAAACAGGCCGGCCTACACGACGATCCAGACCACCGTTTACCGGTTGGAAAGCAAAAAGGCCGTGCGCCGCGTCAAAAAGGTTGGGAACTTTCACATTTTCGAGGCTGCCGTCACCCGCGATGCCGCACAACGCCGGTTGATCGACGATCTCATAGCACTTTTCGGTGGGCGCGCCCAACCCGTGATGTCGCGCTTGATCGAATCCGGGAAGCTCACGTTACGGGACGTAAGGGAAGCTGAAAGAACTCTCCGAAAACTGGAGAGGAGGGACTAACCACCATGATCCCCAAATATTTATCTCTATTGTGGTTGGCTATCACACCAGCGGCTGGCAACCACCTTTGGCAGTCGACACTCTTCGCCGTCGTCGCCGGATTTTTGACCTTAATTCTGCGAAAGAACCACGCGAGGGCGCGTTATTGGCTCTGGCTGGCAGCCTCGGTAAAATTTCTCATTCCCTTTTCATTGCTGATCGGCATGGGGAGCCATCTGCCGTGGGCCCGCGCTTCGGCAGGAACACAAACGGGATTTTACTCTGCGATGGAGGAGGTCAGCCAGCCTTTCACCGGGCCAGCGATGCCGGTGCTTCCTCAGGCCGCTCTCCGAGACTTCGGAGTTATGCCGAGCCTGCCCCACCTGCTTCCGACAATTCTTACAGGGGTGTGGCTCTGCGGATTCGCCCTCGTACTTTTTGTGTGGTTGACGCGATGGCGGCGAATTTGGCTGGCCATTCAGGAGGGCTTGCCACTGCGAGAAGGTCGCGAAGTGGAAGCGCTGCGTCGACTGGAGCGTATGGCAGGGATACGCAAGCCGATCCAAATGTTTTTGTCACGAGCTTCTTTGGAACCAGGGATTTTCGGCATCAATCGCCCGACTTTGGTATGGCCTGAAGGGATCTCCAGCCGCTTGCAAGGTCAGCAACTAGATAGCATCCTCGCACACGAGGTGTGGCACGTACGTCATCGAGACAATCTGGCCGCGGCAATGCACATGGTGGTTGAAGCCATCTTCTGGTTTCACCCTTTGGTTTGGTGGTTAGGAGAGCGGCTGGTGGAGGAACGCGAGCGCGCGTGCGACGAGGATGTCTTGGAGTTGGGCAGCGAGCCGCACGTCTATGCACAGAGCATCTTGAAGGTTTGTGAATTCTGTGTGAGATCTCCCGTGGCTTGTGTGTCCGGGGTTACCGGTGCCGATCTGAAGAAACGAATGGTCCGCATCATGACCGAGCGTGTGGCGCGCAAGCTGGATTTCAGCAGAAAACTATTGCTCAGTGCACTTGGATTGCTGGCCGCGGCTTCACCGGTCGTGTTTGGCTTACTGCACGCAACGCAAAGTCGGGGCCAGTCTCAAGACACAACTGCCACTGCCCTTGTTTACGACGTCGCTTCAATCAAGCCAAACAAATCTGGCACCAACATGGTCAGACTAATGTTCACGCCCGATGGTCTTAGCGCGGCAAACGGGACCCTACAGATGCTCATCAACGCGGCATATAGAGTCGAGGACAATCAAATTTCTGGAGCGCCGAATTGGATGAACTCTGAGAGGTATGATATTGATGCAAAAATGGACAGCTCTACAGCCGATGAACTGCGCAAGCTTAGCGAAGATGACCGCCGGGAGGTGAGGCAACGCATGCTGCAAGCCCTTTTGGCGGACCGGTTCAAGTTGACGATCCATCGCGAAACGAAAGAGCTTCCCGTATATGCGCTCGTTATTGCAAAGAACGGTCCCAAACTTCAAGAGGCAAAACCTGGCGACACTTACCCGAACGGGATTAAAGGCCCAGACGGCCGCGTAGGAGCCGGCATGACTTTCATGGCTGGGCGCGGATCGGTAACGGGTCAAGGGATTCCAATCTCGGATCTAGTACGGTTTTTGTCGCGGCAACTGGGCCGCAAGGTTGAGGATAAGACGGGTCTCACTGGCAAGTATGATTTCACATTGCAGTGGACACCCGATGAGAGCCAAGGCGCGATGTTTAAGGGCCCCAGCCCCGAACCACAGGGCGCCGCTAGTCCACCGCCACCGGACGCCTCTGGGCCTTCCATCTTCACGGCTCTTGAGGAGAAGCTTGGGCTGAAACTGGAATCGCAAAAGGGCCCGGTGGAGATTCTCGTCATCGATCATGTCGAGAAGCCTTCGGAAAATTAGCAGCGGTCGGGATTTTCGTTGCTATGAAAGAATTGCCCGAGTCATGACCAAGCTTGTTGCGCACAAACTGGATTTCAGGAGAAAACTCTTCCTCAGTGTGTGTGGATTGGTGGCCGTCGCCGTGCCGATCATGTTTGGCCTACTAAAGGCAACGCAAAGCCAGGCTGAGTCGCAAACCCAAAACAGAGATGCCATTGCGCCTGTCTTCGAGGTCGCTTCGATCAAACCAGACAAATACAGCAACCGTATGTTCGGGTTTGGGTGGTTTTCGCCCAGCAGGTTCACCGCAACGGGGGCCACGGTGCAACGGTTCATTCGAGAGGCCTACGGAGTCGAAGACGATCAGATCGCAGCGGCACCGCACTGGCTCAATTCTGAACGATACGATGTTGACGCGAAAATAGACGGTTCTTTAGCTGATGAGTTGCAGAAGCTTACTTTTGACCAGCGCATGCTTGAGGACCAACGCATGCTTCAGGCGCTCTTGGCCGACCGGTGCAAGCTGACGCTCCACCGCGAAACGAAAGAACTTCCACTATATGCGCTGGTCATCGCGAAGAATGGTCCCAAACTTCAGGAGGCAAAACCTGGCGACACATACCCCGACGGCATCAAAGGCATTGATGGTCGCGGCGGGCCAGACAGGATGCGCATCGGAAGGGGCCTTATAACAGGTCAAGGGGTTTCTATCGCGCTCCTCGTGCGGATGTTGTCACGGCAGCAACTGGGCCGCCCAGTTCTCGATAAGACCGGGCTGACGGGCAAATATGATTTCACGCTGCAGTGGACGCCAGATGTGAGACAAGCTCCGACAGCTGGCGAGCAAGGGACTGACAACACTCCCACGCCCGATTCTTCCGGCCCTTCGATCTTTACGTCGATGCAAGAGCAGCTTGGCCTAAGACTGGAGTCGCAAAAGGCCCTGCGGAGATTCTCTTCATCGATCATGTAGAGAAGCCTTCGGAGAATTAGCAGCGGGAGGGATTTTCAATGTCATGATCGCGCTAAAACATTTTGCGATGCTAATGACGATTCTTCTTCTAACAGCAGCAGGCGCACTCGGCCAGGTCAAGACGGACACGACGCCACGACTCGAATTCGAGGTCGCCTCGATCAGACCCTCCAAACCAGGCGCCGATGGAGGAGGCATTAAGCCTTTGCCCGGCGGCCAGACCTATGTTGCGACAAACATTCCGGTAAAGGTGATGATCAAGCTGATGTTCCACCTCAACGATCGCCAAATATCCGGTGATCCTGGCTGGCTGGAAACTGACCTGTACGATGTCGAGGCCAAAGCGGATCGCTCACACAATATAGATGAGCTGCATGTCATGTTTCAAAATTTGCTGGCGGATCGTTTCAGACTGCGATTCCACAAAGAGACGCGCATGCTCCCCGCATACGAATTGGTCGTCGATAAATCCGGAGCTAAGCTGACGGAAAATAAGAGTCCGGAGCACTTCGACATTCCCGTCAGACCCACAGGTTTTGGCAATCTTGAGGCGACCCACTGTTCCATGTCGTATTTTTCGTGGATTCTTTCGCAGATGCTTGACCGACCGGTGCTCGATCAGACCGGGCTCACACAATTCTACGATTTCAAATTGGAGTGGACGCCGGAGCTTCCTCCCGGCCTAGCCGCCAGACCAGACGCCGCCGCGAACCTTCCGCCCACCAATGGACCAGACATCTTTACTGCCCTTCGCGAACAGCTCGGTCTGAAACTGGAGTCGCACAAGGGGCCGGTCGAGGTCATGATCATCGATCATGTTGAAAGGCCTTCGGAAAATTAAGAGCGAGCAGATATTCGATGTCATGGCGTCAGATTTACAAGTATCTGCGAGTTTTCTGTGCCGTTGCGTGCTTGACAGCTCCCAACCTGGCCGCTGCTTCGGCGTACCGCGGGCAAGTCACATTTGGGGGACTGCCGGTTCCTGGGGCAACGGTAACGGCAACACAGGGCGACAAGAAATCTGTATCGATTACGGACCAACAAGGTCTCTTTTCCTTTTCTGATTTGACAGTCGGCACGTGGACGATTGAAGTGGAGATGCAAGGCTTTGCGGCTATCAAGCAAGACGTGCTGATCGCTCTAGATGCCCCTTCCGCAAAATGGGAATTGAGCATGCTCCCGCTCGATCAAATCAAGGCTGAGGTGCAATCGCCCGTGGTTCCTACTGCGAGTGTCACGACTCCTCCTGCCAAGAATGAAATAGCAAAACCTCCGGACAAAAAAGCCGCAGACACCCCGACATCCGAAGACGACCTCAATCAACAAGCCTCGGACGGCTTTCTCATCAACGGAAGCGTGAACAACGGAGCTGCGTCTCCATTCGCGCAGCTAACAGCGTTTGGCAATAATCGCAATGGCGCGAAAGGACTGTACAACGGTGGAATCGGCATCATTTTCGACAATTCGGGATTGGATGCCCGGCCTTTCTCGTTAACTGGGCAAAACACACCCAAAGCCAGTTACAACCGGATCACCGGTGTGGCGACACTCGGCGGCCCATTAAGAATTCCGCATGTTTGGCGAAAGGGTCCTGACTTTTTTGTCGGCTACCAGTGGACGCGAAATCGCGATGCTACCACGCAATCGGCTTTAGTGCCGGATCTCGCGGAGCGGGCTGGGAACTTCTCCAACGAATTAAACGCCCAGGGCCAACCCATCCAAATCTTCAATCCGGCTACGGGATTGCCGTTTCTCGGCAACATGATCCCCATCAGCCCCCAGGCACAAGCTTTGTTGAATTTCTATCCGCTGCCAAACGTTAGAGGAAATCCGCGCTACAACTACCAAATCCCAATCGTCAGCAACACGCATCAAGACGCGCTGCAATCGCGTTTGGATAAGGAACTCAATTCCAAGAATGAGCTTTACGGGGATTTTTCGTTTCAGAGCACACGGGAAGACAGCCCGAACCTATTCGGGTTTCTCGACACCACGGATGTACTCGGAATCAATGCTGGAATGCATTGGTCGCACCGCTTCAACCAGCGGCTGTTCCTGAATCTTGGGTACCGGTTCAGCCGTTTAAGAAGTCGGGTCACACCATACTGGGAGAATCGTGAAAATGTTTCAGCTCAAGCTGGAATCACAGGCAACAATCAAGATCCGATGAACTGGGGTCCGCCGAGCCTCACGTTATCGAGCGGCCTCGCGGGATTGTCCGATGCGCAAAGCTCCTTCGATCGCAACCAGACCAGCGCGTTCTCGTACTCCATGATGTGGAATCGTGACAAGCACAACATTACGTTTGGAGGTGACTTCCGCAGGCAGGAGTTTAATTACCTATCGCAGCAGAACCCGCGAGGCACGTTTACTTTCACTGGCGCGGCCACTCAGGGAACCGCGAATGGAGCAGCGGTAGGCGGTTCAGACCTTGCCGATTTTCTGCTCGGAATTCCGGACACCAGCTCCATTGCGTTCGGCAATTCGGACAAGTATTTTCGGGAATCCGTCTACGACGCATTCATCACGGATGATTGGAGGATGAGTCCACAACTCACCGTCAACGCAGGAATGCGATGGGAATATGGCGCACCAATTACGGAGTTGTATAGCCGCCTCGTAAATCTGGACATTGTTCCGGGTTTCGCGGCGGTAGCGCCGGTTGTAGCGAACGATTCAGTCGGGCCGCTGACGGGCCAAAGATATCCAGACTCGCTCATTCGGCCGGACAAACGAGGTTTCGAGCCGCGCATTGGGGTTTCCTGGCGTCCTATCTCCGGCTCGTCGGTAGTGGTGCGTGCCGGATATGGAATCTACTACGACACCTCGGTCTATCAAACGATAGCATTGCAAATGGCGCAGCAAGCACCACTATCGAAGAGTCTGAGTGTCGAAAACAGTCCCGCGTGTCCGCTTACCCTCGCAAACGGATTCAACGCATGTCCATCGATCACTCCCAACACCTTTGCTGCCGATCCCAATTTCCGCCCTGGCTATGCTCAGAACTGGAATTTGTCTTTGCAGCGCGATCTCCCTGGCTCTCTCCTACTGACCGCAACATATCTCGGCATAAAGGGAACTGACGGAGTCCAAGAATTCCTGCCGAATACCTTTCCAATCGGCGCCGGGAATCCTTGCCCGACATGTCCTGTCGGATTCGCCTACCTCACTTCGGGCGGCAATTCGACTCGCCAGGTTGGTCAAATCCAGTTACGGCGGAGATTGCACAACGGTTTTACCGCGACAGTCCAATACACCTTTTCGAAATCCATCGACGATGACTCCGCTCTGGGAGGTCAAGGACCTTCCGCGGCCGCACAAAGCACTCCACGGAGCCCATTTAGCACCAGCACGGTGACGACTAGTGGAGCAAGCCAGAGTTCCCCCACCATCGCACAGAATTGGCTCGATTTAACCGCAGAGCGCGGGCTTTCGACATTCGATCAGCGCCATCTGCTGAACGGGCTGCTGCAATACACCACGGGTATGGGACTCGGGGGAGAACCACTGTTAAGAGGTTGGAAGGGAGCGCTTTTCAAAGAGTGGACCTTCCTCACGCAGATCAGCGTCGGCAGCGGTCTGCCACAGACACCAATCTATCTTGCAGCGGTGCCCGGTACAGGAGTAACAGGAACAATCCGGCCAGACTACACAGGCGCGCCGCTCTACGCCGCCCCCTCAGGTTTGTCTCTGAATCCGGGGGCTTACGCGGTGCCCTTGCCAGGTCAATGGGGGAACGCAGGAAGGAATTCGATCATCGGGCCGGCTCAGTTCACTTTGAATGCTTCGATGGGTCGCACATTTCGCTTGAACGGTCGATACAATCTCGATCTGCGTGTGGATTCCACAAACCTCCTTAACCACGTTACTTTTACCAGCTGGGACACGACCGTCAACAGTACACAATTTGGATTGCCAAGTACTGCGAATGCCATGCGCAGCATGCAAACCACATTGCGATTAAGGTTCTGAACAATGCGAGCTGTTATTGCAACTATGTTGCTTTGGACCCTGGCTGCGGCTGCACAGCAGATAGGCCACAATGCGCCATCCAAAAGCAGCCAGGCACCTTCCATCAGCGTTACTACGCAGTTGGTCGTCGAAACCGTAGTGGTCAAAGACAAGGCAGGAAATCCTATCGAAGGCTTGACCGCACAGGATTTCCTAGTCACCGAAAACGGTGTCCCGCAGACAGTCCGTTTTTGTGAGCACCAAAAACTTCCCGAGACTCCCCCCGTCGCCACGAACACTCCATCCGAACCCGAAGATGTCACGATCTACCACAAGCTCGCAATGACTCGCATCTCGCCTGAGGCGCCCGAAAAAATTCGATATAAAGATCGCCGCCTCATGGCGTTGTATTTCGACATGACGGCCATGCCGCCAGCCGACCAAGTGCGCTCATTGGTTGCGGCTCAGAAGTTTATCCGGATGCAGATGACTTCGGCGGATCTCATCTCCATCCTGAGATATTCCGGCAGCGCGGTCGAGGTGCTTCAAGATTTCACCGATGACCGTAATCGGCTGTTGAGCATCATCGAAACGATGGTGGTAGGTGAGGACCAAGCGTGGGAGGAATCTCCAGACGATGCCAGCACCTCCGATGTCGGGGCTGCCTTCGGTCAGGATGACAGTGAGTTTAACATCTTCAACACTGACCGTCAGTTGGCCGCTCTCCAAACGGCAGCCAAAATGCTGGGCCAACTTAGCGAAAAGAAATCGTTAATCTACTTCGCCAGCGGCTTGAGGTTGAATGGCCTGAATAACCAAGCGCAACTTCACTCCACGATCGATGCTGCCATCCGTAGTGGCGTGTCGTTCTGGCCTATCGACGCCCGCGGTTTGCTAGCCCAGGCCCCGCTTGGAGATGCCACCGTGGGATCAGCGGGCAACATTGGGATGTACACAGGTGCTTCGGCTCTGGCCGTGACGAGCAACTTCCAGCAGTCGCAAGATACTCTTTACGCGCTCGCCGGCGACACTGGTGGAAAAGCTCTGCTCGATTATAATGACCTGACCAGAGGAATCGTGCAGGCCCAGCAAGCTGTTTCGAGCTACTACATTCTCGGGTATTACACGACCAACTCCGCCCAAGATGGGAAATTCCGGCGCGTTAACATTTCACTGGACGGGAAGTTATCCGCGAGCCTCGATTATCGGCACGGCTACTATGCCGGCAAACAGTTCAGCAAATTCACTGCTACCGATAAGGAACGACAACTCGAAGATGCGCTCATGTTGGACGATCCGATTACAGAACTCACCATCGCAATGGAAATCGATTATTTCCAGTTGAACCGGGCCGAATACTTCGTCCCGATTATTGTAAAAATTCCCGGACGGGAACTCGCCATCGCCAAGCGCAGAGGTGCCGAACGTACCCTTATTGATTTCATCGGCGAAATCAAGGACGACTATGGCGGCAGCATGACGATCACTAACGTGCGTGACAAGGTAAATATCAAGCTCAGCGACGCAACGGCTATCGAACTATCCAAACGGCCGATTGAATACGACACTGGCTTCACCCTTCTCCCCGGAAAATACACAATTAAGTTTCTCGCCCGGGATGCCGAAACTGGAAGAATCGGGACGTTTCAAACGACCTTTGTCATTCCCAACCTGAACAAAGAGGAGAAGCGAATCCCCATCAGTTCCGTCGTGCTGAGCAGCCAGCGCATCGACCTTAAGGATGCGCTCTATAACGCAGATAAAAAAAAGGATAAGGCGGAGACTGTCAACCCGTTAGTAGTGAATGGTCAGAAATTGATTCCCAGCGTGACTCGCGTGTTCAGCAAGAGCAGGGCCATGTATGTTTACCTTCAGGCCTACGAGCAGACGGCGCCAAAAGCTGAACCGCTAGTTGCGTTTGTGAGCTTCTACAGCGCGCAAACTAAGGCCTTCGAAACGCAACCGCTGGAGGTGGTCGACGGCCTAAATAACCGGCTGAAAACGATGCCCCTCAGCTTCACCGTGGCCCTGGATCAGCTTCCAGTGGGCAAATACGATTTCCAAGTGACCGTATTGGACCCAAGCACACAGAAGGCGACATTTTGGCGCGCTCCGATCATGCTGGTGCCCTAACCTCCTAGACCCCAACGTTTGCTCCTGTTTGCTACCGCTCATGACGTTCTTGGCCTCTAGATGCGATTACCAAGGTCAAGCATCCATTAAGCCCCGGAAACAGCATGGTGTGACGGGGTCCTGGGTGGATTGTCGGCTAACTTGGTAGTGATCTGATGTCGGCAGAGGACAAGCTGAATTTGCTAGACCGTTGTACGGGCTAACACCTGACCCGGGGTTTGAGTCCCTCCGTCTCCGATCACTTCACGGGTTCCCAGCCCTCTGGCAGCATATCGAATGCCAGCGTGTCGCGGTAGGCGTACTGATTGCCTTCTAGTACAGCCACTGGCGTCAACATATGCCAGATGCGATCATCGTCGAAGACGTAACACTCACCCGATTCGCGCATCGTGAAGCGATCCATTTCCTGCTTGTCATTGTCGGTTATGATGACTTCGCCACCCCGGGCCCCGCAGCGGCCCACTAGATGCGTGGCGATGTACTTTTCCCCGTCTTTATGTAAGCCGGGTGGACTCGTGTCGCACGGCCGTCCCGGCGCAGCCGCGAACCTTATTAGATGAACGTTGACCAAATACTTCGTACCCGCCGTCGACAGCGGTAGGTAATAAAGGTGGTGAGCAATCATTTTGCGAACGCCTAAGGAACCGGCGATCGCCGGGGGCAGCGGAGCGTACTCTCGCGGCTGCCCGCCGATTGTCGTGTTGTATTTTTTCAGCTGCACATAGGGCGTGCTCTCTTCGCTCAACCAAACCTTTACACCGCCCTCAACAATCTCGGCCCTGACACGATTTAAGGAACGATACCTGTCGCCCTCATCGTAGTATTTGTCCTTTGGAACGGACCAGGCGGCATGGGATAACGCTTCCAGCGAGCGCGCTATGTCTACATCAACCCTGAGCGGCTGACGACTGAACCCGCGCTCGACGAGGTCGCTTCGCGACCGGGCATTGGTTGCAACCGGAATAAAACCATCTTGACCCATGATTGCTCCTGATAAATGCTTGACGATTGCATGACCAACCAGCACTGCAAGGGCCATACGCGCGCGCAAATTATAGCCGACGCAGCCCATTGCAGAGGATGCCGACGATTCTGGGCGGGTGAGTCGGCCACCCTTACCTTATCGCGTTACGCCAGAGTTGCCAGTAATCCGCCCGCAATTGGCCCCGGCACCCTTTTTGTAAATTTGTAAAAGTGTTTGTTCTACCGTGACTTGTGGGAATGCGGCAATGAAAGCAAAAAACTTCCAGCGAGACGCCAACGCTCGTTGTTTTTTCGGTATCCTAGCCCGACGGGACGATTCGATCTTTGAGGGATGGAACGGACCGGCGGTAGTGCCGCAAGAATACGGAACGTGATTTCTCCCGTGCAACCCTGAGTACTCTTACTTCGTTAGGAGAAGGCCGCTGGTATTTCGCTTAGGCACGGCCCCTACAGCAATGCTGGCCACCACCTGCATCGTCTTGTTATCGACGACCACGGTGGCATCCTTGCCGGCGACGGCCACGTACAAGTCCTTGCCGTCAGGCGGTATGGTGAGCCATTCGGGGTGCAGCCCAACGTGCACGACTTTAAGCAGTTTAAAATCGGGGAGCGAGTAGGCCGCCACGTACTCGTACCACTTACTGGTGGCCCAGAGCACTTTGCCGTCAGGAGTGATGGCCAAACCGTGTGAAGGCGACCCTTGGAGCCCGTCGGTCACTTTCTGCTGATCGGAACTATCAGGCAGCGTGATGCGATTGATCTCCTTGTGGGCCGCAAAGTCCACCACGACGAACCCGTGGAAGTCCGAGAGTTGCGCGATGATTTCCTTGGTCGATCCGTCAGCGTTCTTGGTGAAGGCCATGGGACGAATGCCGCTGCTTAGCTTCACCGACCAAACTACTTGGTTGGTTTGCGTGTCGATAACGCTGATGACGCTGGTTACCACGGAGCCCACAACGACATATCGGCTGTCCGGAGTGACATAAACGTTGTGCACGGCACCCTCTACCGGAATGCTCTTCACATCGGTGAGCGTGGAGGTATCGATGATATCGACTGCGCCCGGGGACTGCGCGATGCCTACGTATACGCGCCTGCCATCCTTGGTGATGTCTAGATTATTGGGGCGGCCGCTCAGCGGAATCCTCTTGGTCACTTGCAGGGTACGCGCGTCGACCAGGTCCAAAGTTCTGGTGGGCTCTTGCGTGATGTAGATACAGCTTCCATCGGGAGCGATGACAACTCCGTGGGATACCTCGATATCGTTGATGACCCCGACCACTCGGTTGGTGGCCGGGTCGATGATGTGCACGCTGTCACCCGCCGCGTTCGTCTGGATTACTCGGGCCTCGTGCTTTGCTGCCATGGCCATGAAGGGTATCGCCAGGACTGCCAGCGGCGTTAGATAGCGCAATGCTGGTTTTGTATTCATAACCTATGCTCCCGTTTTCCGAATCACTGTTTTGGGCTAGCTGCTGTTTGGCCGCCCACCCAGGTCGCCAAAATCCGCCATTCCGGGTTTTCTTTGGACGCCCAGAACTTTCCTCCCGTATGCGCGGGGTCGCCACCCGCCTCCGTGGCGAGAGGGTGCAGCAGTAACGAGCTCTTGTCCGGGTCCCCGGGTACCACGAGCCGCGAGACGACATCGAAGTTGCTGCGTGACTGCGCTTCCGTCCAGGAAGTGGCTCCTGGAGGCAGCGGCTGAAGCCGCATGCGCGTGGCGAGCACCGTATGGCAAGTGAAGCAGGCGTTTCCGATGCCCTCATTCGGCTGTCTGGCTTTTACGAAAATGGGTTCCACGGAGGTGCGGTAGAAGTCAAAATCCAGAGTCACGGAGGGGGCGGCCTGCGTGGCAGACCAGGGAACGCCGGTGCGCACCCAAGCTGCCAAAGTTTGCCACTCGGAATCGCTTTGCGATTTCCAGTGCTTGCCTCCAGCATGGAAGGGGTCGCCACCCGCTTCGGCGGCCAGCGGATGCATCAGCAGGCGACTCGCTTGTGGATCCCCCGGGACTACTACCCGCTGCCAAGCGTCGAAATTCTTGCGCGATTGCCCTTCGTTCCAGTTCGTTGCTCCGGGTGACAGTTCTTCCAACCGGGGACTTCCATGGTCGTGGCACACTATGCAGCGCGCGTGCCCCGGGCGTTTCGCCAGGAAGATGGGCTGCACGCGATCGCGGAAGAAGGCATAGTCCAAGGTGGAAGCCGAAGAAGGGCTAGAAGGTTCCTGGGCAGACTGTGCTGCCAAAACCAGCATCAGCGATATCAATAGTTCGCGCACTGTAGTCCGAGCTCCGTGTCTTCGGCCTTGTAGACCACGCCCATTCCGCCGCCGAGCTTTTCGATGACGCGGTAATGCGAAATGATCTGGCCAATCATTGCTGAAAAAACCGCTCTTGGCCAGGCATGTTAGGCTGTGCTCGAGAGCAAGTCAACGTGGCGTGGGCGACGTGGCGTGGGCGACGAGGGCAACGAGGGCGACGAGGGCGACGAGCCCTCCTATATAAGGTGAATTCGGCCAAATGAAACTCCCGCGAACTGAGTTCTCGGGAGTGTTCTCAGTCTGCGCCCCACAGGGCGCAAAAGCGGCGATTTTGAGTGCTAACGCCTGTTTACAACAACGGGCTTTCCTAGAGGCGAAGCGGACGTCCTAGCTTCGGGATGGAAAGCGCACTACTGGGGGCCGCTTGAAAAACTCTTGGCTTAAAATTCAGCGCGGAACGCGGGAATCCGAACGAAAGGAAACCATTGGCGGGAAGGTGCATCCAATCAGCTGGAGGTGTTACATGGCCAAACTAGCGATATGGGCAGAAGTGCAGGCGAAGCCTGGCAAGGAGAAAGAGGTTGAAGGGTTCCTAAAGTCGGCGCAACCTCTGGCGGAGAGAGAAGGGGGGACGCTAACTTGGTACGCGGTGCAAACCGGACCGGGAAAGTATGGGATTTTCGACACGTTTGCCGACGAAAACGGGCGCGAAGCACACCTGACGGGAGAAATTGCGAAAGCACTCATGGCGAAGGCCAATGAACTGTTCGCCAAGCCGCCGGAGATTCACAAGATTGACGTGTTGGCCGCGAAAGGTCCAGGCGCGTCGAAGGTTGCACACGGCGCGTAGTCAAACCCAGCTACTGCCCTGGAAACTCAGCAGGTCACGCAGAGCATTACGTTTGCGTCAAGACCAACCCCCCTTTTTTGGGGGCATCCTAAATCGAAAACGATTTGCCGAGTACTTGAAAAGAATAGAGCGGCCTATCGGAATCGAACCGACACCTGAACCTTGGCAAGGTTCGAGAAGTTACGCTGGAACGGCGGCACTTAGCATTTTGGGGCAGGGTCTTAATTGGAAAATGATGGAAAACAAAGCGCGTAGTTCCCTCTATTGTCAAAATCGGTGCTCTCGAGGCCTAGTTCGGGTATTCGCAGAGAGACAGCAGATCAAGCGGAGAACTTTTCAAACACTCGCTGGCGCCTGTCCAGAAGAGGCAAAAAACAGATGGAGAAACTCGATCGAATCACGACTGATCCTGCTCGGATGAACGGCGAGCCCTGCATCCGGAACCTCCGTCTAACCGTGCGCCGAGTACTTGAAGCACTCGCTATTTATCCCGACCGTGCCGAGCTGAAGCGCGAATACCCAGAGCTAGAGGACGAAGATATTCGGCACGCGCTGGCCTTCGCGGCTGCTTTGGTTGACGACAAGGTCTTGCCCCTACTCCACGCCCGATGAGACTGCTGCTCGATCAGGGCCTCCCGCGTTCCACAGGCCACCATCTCGAGGCCGCCGGGGCCGAGTCCGCCCACGTAGGGGAAAAGGGCTGGCCACTGCAAGCGACGCGGAGATTAGGCACTGCGCTATACAGGTATAGCAACCCCATTCCCCTAGCCCCCTAGTCTCTGTAACGTCTCAGGTACTCTCCGGGAGGCAAAACAAGAATGCCCTCGACCCTCTTGCCGAAGTAGGATCCAAAGTGCCGAAGGTCCCCAGTCAAGAGATGCGTAGCACGAGCTTCGATGGCAGCCAATAGGATCGGTACGTCCTTCTCGGGCAACGAGACCCCTTCTGGAAGTTCGTGCTTACCGGCATCGAAGAGCTGAACGTTTCCGACCAGCCTCACTAGCCGGTTTCGTTGAACTTCATGATTAAGATTAATTCTCGCTTCTTCCAACGCATAGCGAGAGCTACACAAGACAACCTCTCTAAGTTTCCAGAGTTTAAGAAGTCCTGTATCGGACCGGTATGCCGCCGAAAATAAAACATTAGCATCGAGGAACAAGCGGGCCATTTTAAGGCCGTCGATGGGGAATTGAATCGGGGTCTATACCGAGCTTCTGGACTTCTGTTCGTGCCTTGCGGTAATCCGCAGCATTGGTCGCATTGGAGAGAAGAAACTCCGCTTTGCGCTCGGGTGTGTACTTTTCAATCGGGACCACAACAGCAGGGCGAATCAGAATACCGTCTTCTCGTTCCTCCGCGGTGACGACAGTACCCTCTTCAATGCCGAAACGCCTTCGCAATTTGGCGGGGACGACGATTGCGCCTCTCTTCCCCACTTTCGCCGATTCCATCTTTTACCTCCGATCCCAGGGTGCCTGAATGTCAGTATGCCCGATAGTCAGGCACAAGTCAATTCGTTTGTCCAGGATGTCCCAGACGCGTGCGCGACATAAGTTGGCACCGCGCAGAGTCCAGAACGTCACCGACTCTTTGAGTCGTGACCTGATGATGGTCTTGCATAACAGCTTCGATCACGCCAGAACCGATGAAGAGATGTTGTTTCCGAAAGTTGGGTAGCGCATGCGCGGGGGCGTTGTGCGAAGTGTATTCCCCTTCGATGCGGTTCTGCTCTACGACCTTGCGATGCGAAGTGCGGAACCTGCCGAGCTCGCCACTGAATTTCCAAGAGTCACTGACAGGTCCATGCTTGTTGCTTCTGGACAAGTTCCACGACTGAACCGGCTGCAAGCGGCGATCTTGCCTCCGGCTGACACATCTGGGCTCACCACGGTGTCTAATCTGTAGATGTGGACGACTCTCGGTTCTGACCTGAGTGGCCTATAGCATGAGGGTTCGCTGGACCAACTCCGTCCGTCTGGCGCTTTTCATCTGTCTGTCGGGATGCAAGACAACGGCGGGCACCGCATCGCGAGCAAGAACCATCATTTCACGGTGCTGTGGAAAATAGGAAGAACTGGGTCGCGGTGTAAAGCCTTTGGAATCTGGAGCGGCCTATCGGAATCGAACCGACACCTGAACCTTGGCAAGTCTGCAAGGAACTGAATGTCAACAACTTACGAGGCACTTTCAGGAGCACTAAGTAGCGTTTAGAGCGGTCAGAAACACTTAATAGTCCTATAGTTGGTCCCACGCGGAATGCGGGTTGGCGCCCTTTGTTCTTGAACCGCGAACGGGTTCAGGTATGCTACTCAGGTCTTGTTGCCGTTGAAATTTATCCGACCGCTAGATTCCCATCAATGATCGACTTGAACAAAAGATTAGAAACCTCAAAAAAGGTGGCTCTCCGTGTTTGGCGGCGGACCTCAAGGCCGCATGGAACTCTATGGAGATCTTCATTCATTACTTGTAGCGTTATATGGGTCAATCTGGATGGATTCCGTCCTTGTCAATGGAGTGATCCGATTTTTCCAGTTCCTGCAGGAAATGGCGGTAGTCCTTCCAAACGCTCTGCCGGTGCTCCGTACCCGCTTTCTGCATTCGCCCCCGGTCAATGGAATGCAATGCCAAAGTGAGTATGGCCGCCACCACGTGTATGTCGTCCATTATACTGTGTCTCCTCAAGACCCTCGCGAAGCCGAGGCTGGGCAATTCCTCAACTTACCGCGCGCTTTCGATCCGCCCAGAAGCGCTCGCGCAAAACCCTCTTCAGTATCTTGCCGGAACCATTCTTGGGTAATTCCGTGTTCAGGAAATCCACACGCCGCGGGATCTTGTAGTTCGCTAGAAATTGCCTGCAATGGGATGTGAGATCGCTCGCGCTCAGAGCCGTTCCAGGCTTCAGCACGACGCAAGCCATCACCAGTTCCCCCCACTGTGGATCAGGAATTCCAAAGACAGCCACTTCACTAACCGCGGGATGCTTGTAGATCACGGCTTCGACTTCGCCGGAATAAACATTTTCCCCGCCGGTGACGATCATATCTTTCAGGCGGTCGAGGATGTAGAAAAAGCCGTCGGAATCTTGATAGCCGATGTCTCCTGTCCGAAACCTGCCGTTTCGAAATGCGAAAGTCGTGTCTTCTGGATTGTTCCAGTAGCCCCGCATGACGTTGGCGCCCCGCGCGACCAATTCGCCGTGCTGCCCGACGTCCACTTCTTTTCCCGTCTCGTCTTCGATACGAAGTTCGATCCCCGGACAAGGCCGACCACAAGATAGGAGTCTGGCTTCGACATGCTCCCTGTCTTCGAGACCTGCGAGGAAGCCGGTCTCGCTGAGTCCATAGCACTGGAGAAGTTTTACGTTCGGCAAAAGCTTTCTGATGCGACGGACGAGCTCGGGCGCTATTGGAGAACCGCCATAACCCAGAACTTCGAGGCTGCTTAAGTCATATGGCTTGTCTTCGGACATTTGCGTCAGCAGATTCATCATCGTCGGCACGAGCACTGTGTGAGTTACTCGTTCGCGCTGGACCAACTCACAGAAACCTTGCGGGCTGAACTTCGGAAGTGTGACTTGGCACGCACCAATAGCCGACGATGCGAACATAGCGGGAAAATCGGCAATGTGAAAAATCGGTGCCGCATGCAGATAGACGCCGCCTTCGCGGTATCCCATCCAGTAGCTAAGGTGATCGACGTTCGCGAGAATGTTGGCGTGAGTAACCATGACGCCCTTCGCCCGGCCCGTCGTGCCACTGGTATAAATGAGAGCCAGAATTGCTTCCGGGTCATAAATAGGATCCGGACAAGAGCCGTATTGAATTTCCAAAGGGTGCTCGTCGAGCACAAGTTTCCACGGAAGTTGCACAGCGGGCTCCGGCAGCGAAGAATGCCGAACGAAGCCGCGTGGTTTCGCATCAAGCAGAACTCCTTCGATTTCAGCCGCGGAGAGGCGTGCGTTTATCGGGACGGCGGTAACGCCGAGCCAGCTGCATGCAAGGATCAACTCGATATACTGGGGAGAGTTTGGTAACAGAAGCCCGAGGCGGTCGCCTGCGGAAAAACCGTGGCCGACCAGCGCAGCCGCAATGTTCCGGACGCGCTCGTGGAGCGCCTTGAAGGAAACAGCGGCGCCGTCGACAACCAGCGCCGCGTGTCGTGTGTAATAGCGGAAAGCGCGGCCGAGTGAATGAACGTAAATCATCGTCACCTGTCCAATGAAGGAGCGCCTGGGCGGCGAAGTATCAACCAGGGCACTTCACTGTTCGAAGCTAGTCGCCCTGACCTCCAGCAATGGCTGCTTTGGCCGCTGCTTCACCTTTTGCGCGGGTAGCAAGTAGTTCCAGCAACATGGTGTCGCGTTCACGGTCGAGCTCGTCAACCGAGCGTTTGCCTGCTTCTTTTAGCACTCCATCGATAATGGCTTGCTTAACCTGGGGGCTGAACTCGGTGATCGTCCCGAGGTCTTTCCACCACGTGGCGACGGGCCCGGAGAGATGCTCCATGAAATGGTTAATTCCGCCGGGGCCACCGCCGAGATGGAACAGGAGATTTGGACCCATCACGCCCCAACGCAGTCCAGGGCCCCAGCACACGGCAGCGTCGGAATCGGCGACATCCAACACTCCCTGCTCGATCAGGTAGACGACCTCACGGTAAAGCGCAGCCTGAAGTCGGTTGGCAACGTGGCCGACCACTTCCTTTCGGACATGAATCGGTTTCTTGCCGATCGATTCGTAAAAAGAGATCGCACGTTGGACCGTTTCCGGCGATGTTTTGTTGCCCGCTACTACTTCAACCAGCGGCACCACGTGGGGGGGATTGAAGGGATGGCCGATCACGCAACGTTCGGGATGCTTACAACCAGATTGCATCGTGCTCATGGTAAGCCCAGACGAGCTCGATGCGATGATCGCATCCGGCCGAGTCGCCGCATCCATGTCCGTGAAGAGCTTGATCTTGAAGTCCTTCCGTTCGGGCCCGTTTTCCTGCACAAGGTCGGCGTCCGTGACCGCCCTTTTCAAGTCCGTGGTGAACTTTAGGTGATCGCGTGACGCGTTCGCGGAAAGGCCGATAGTGGTCAGGTCCTTCCATGCCGCATCAATGTAGGCCCGCAGATTGGTTTCGGCGTTTGGCGCCGGGTCCGTGGCCACGACATTGAGTCCACGTGCGAGGTACAGTGCCGCCCAGCTAGCGCCGATGACTCCGGTACCGACGATCGTGACGTTCTGTATCTGCTTACTGTTTGCCATGAAAAAACTCCTTTTCGAAATGTAAATCTCGGTTATTACCAAGTCCTTGGTGCTCGCAGATCACTTCCCCACAACAGCGCTTTGCGTAACGTTGTCGCGTGCCGTTGGCCACGCCGGTGACGCGTGATGCTCGACAATCAGTCGATCACCTCTTTGCCCAGTGACGTAGGTCCAAATCCACTGGAGGAAAACGGTGAGACGAAGACTCGACGTTGCCAAAAACTGGAGGTGCACCGCTGCCCAAGTGAGCCAGGCACCGAACCCGCTTACTTGGACTTTGCCACTCTGCAACACTGCAAATCCCTTTCCCACCACGGCCATACTGCCTTTATCGAAGTAGCTGAAGGCATCGGGCGGACGCTTACCAGCGATACGGTTGTGAATCACCTTCGCCGCGTACCGCCCTTGCTGCATTGCGACTTGTGCAACACCTGGCAACGACTTGCCGTTCTGATCGAGGGACGCGGTATCACCCATAACAAAAATCTCGGCATGCCCGGGCACCGTGAGATCTTTCTGAATTCGCACTCGGCCAGCGCGGTCCGTCTCCACGTGTAGCCATTTTCCTGCGGGTGATGGCGCCACACCCGCGGTCCAAATCACAGTCTTGCTGGCTATCCGCTCGCCGCCGACCACGATGCCGTCTGCGTCGATTTGGTCGACGCTGTGGCCAAGCCGGACCTCAACACCAAGTTTTTCGAGGCGTGTCTTAGCGGCTTTGGAGAGGTCTTCAGAAAATGGGCCGAGTATTCGAGGCGCCATATCGACCAACACAATTCGGGCAGAAGACGGGTCAATCCGGCGGAACTCCGACTTCAAGCTTGTCCGAACGAGCACGGCCAAGGCGCCTGCCATTTCGACACCGGTGGGGCCGGCGCCGACCAGAACGAAAGTCAGCAGATCGCGATGGTTTGTTGGATCATCTTCCGCCTCCGCTAGTTCAAAAGCCTGCAATATCTTGTTTCGTGCTGCCTCGGCATCCGCAAGGCTCTTCAATCCGGGCGCGAACCGTTCAAACTCATTGTGGCCAAAGTAACTGTGCGTGGAGCCCGTAGCCAAAATCAGATAGTCATACGAAATCGAAACGTTCTGCCGGTCGGCGTCACTCACCAAGACGTACTTCTTGTCTTTATCGACTCCCGTGACCTCACCCAGAATCACGATGGTGTTTTTTTGCTTACGCAATATTCCGCGGATGGGCGTCGCAATCTGGCTGGGAGTCAGGACCGACGTCGCAACTTGATATAACAAGGGCTGAAACAGGTGATGATTTGTCCGGTCGATCAAAACGATCCGCGCGGCAGTCTTCGCGAGAGCTTTGGCCGCCGCCAATCCCGCAAAGCCTCCTCCGACGATGATGATAGTAGGTCGGGACATTTCCCCCTCGATTCAATTCAGCCGATCTGGAACGAGAGCTTCCGGCGCCCTGAACTGTCAGCTTCCATATTTGAAAGACAGCAACACACGCGTGCGCTATCTCTGCACTTTGCCGTCCTTGACCGTCATGTCCGTCTTTACAACCTCTGCCACGCGCAGACCACGCAGTGTGCCCCCGGCGGTCTCTACTGCATTCTTCGCAGCGTCTTCCCAGGACTGCGTACTCGTTCCGATGACCTCCACTACTTTGTAAACCGTGTTTCCAACTCCATCCTTTTTCGTCATGACTCGCTCCTCTTAATGGTTTTGCTGACTCCGCACGGGCGACTAAGCGGCAGTTATCGAGTTCTTTGTCCGCGTGAAACCCGGCGGGCGCTTCTCAAGAAACGCGGGAATCGCTCGGTCAACGCGCTCCTCCAGCTGTTGATTCCAAATGCGCGACCTGCGGAACCGCACCGTTGGCACGCAGGCCTGCGATGTCGGCATTTGTGAAACCAAGTTCCTTCAGCACCTCATCGTTGTGCTCGCCAATTCGCGGCGCGCGCCTGGCGGGTACTTTAGTAACACCGCGCACTTGAATCGGACTGCTGATCGTCGAGGTCAACTTCTCGCCGGCTCCTTCGAGCGGAACAACGATGTCATTGGCTCGCAATTGCGGATCGTTCATGACTTCGTGCGGGTCACGCACGGCGCCGAAGGGGACGTGAACGCCGTTAAAGACGTCATACCAATGCGACATTGGCTGTGAGCCAAAAATCTGATCGAGCATTGCCGTCAATTGTGGTCGGTTCTGCGCCAGCTTGACAGGATCCGAAAATCGCGGGTCCGTCAGGATGTCCTCGCGACCCATTGCTTTCAGGACCGCGGGTACCTTGTCCGGAGTGGCTACGAGAACGAACCAGGTGCCATCAGAAGAGCGATATGTGTTCAAAGCTGCATTTGCGGGATGGGTTCGATCGTGTAACCCATAGAAACTCGCACCACATAGAGCGGCCTGGATAAAGACGCTCGCCGACCAGACACCCGCCGCAAGGAGCGAAGTCGTGACATAGGATCCCTTGCCGGTGCGTTCGCGACGATAAAGCGCGGTCGCAATCGCGGCATAAATGCAGACCGCAGTTGCATTGTCCCCGCTGCCTGCCACTGGCCAGGTCGGCGGCTCTCCAGCATCGCGCGTCATGAATAACAGGCCGCTTCGTGCCCAGAAGGCCGTGAGATCGAACCCCGGGAGAGCAGCGTCCGGACCTTTTTCGCCGAAGCCGGTGAGATCGGCATAGATCAAACGCGGATTCCATTGCACAACATCGTCATACTCGAGCTTCAGTTTCTTGCGCGCGGAATGCGGTGTGTTGACGATAAATACGTCGGCCCACTTGGCTAACCGCTGGAGAACCTGCTGCGCGTCCACGGATTTCAGATTGAGCGCGACTCCGCGCTTGTTGCGATTCGCTAATTGGAAGGGATAAGCCTCTTCGGAATGTGGCTGGGGTGGAATCTTCTGCCCCGTTCTCCACAGCTCTCCCTCGGGTGGTTCAACCTTGATGACGTCGGCACCGTAATCGGACAGGATCGTAGCTGCGCCGGGAGCGGCGATAAAGCTCGCGAGGTCCACGACTTTTAGTCCTGAGAATATGTTTTCTTCTGCCATTTCATCTCCTCTTGTTGTTCGGCCCGACGGTCGCGGCGAGTCGCTTCAACCTTCAATACCTTCATTGCCTTCACTTTTCATGAAACTTCGGCATGCGTTTCTCGAGTAACGTCGAACGTCAGCGCACCTCTCACCGCACGGCCGATGCCTTTTGCTCGTAGTCCGTGTAGAACCCTTTGCCTGTCTTACGGCCGAGCCGTCCTTCCTTGATGTACTGTTTGAGCAGTTCACGCGGTCCCGATGGAAGCTCAGGATGGATCGCCGCATAATGCTCCTCGATGTCCAGCACGACATCGAGTCCGACCTTGTCCATGAGACGGAATGGTCCACCATGGGTTCCAAGCAGAACCTCGAAGATACGGTCCACTTCTGCGGGTGTCGAAACCCCTTCTTCGACCACTTCAAGCGACTCGCGCTTCACGGCGGCCCAGATGCGGTTAAAAATGAACCCGACGCTCTCTTTCCTGACATGAAACGGAACAACCCCGTAAAGTGGCAGGCGTTCCATCAAGTCCGCGATCACTGCATCGGACGTCTTTCCGCACGACATGACTTCGACAGCATTCTGCTCGGGCGGCATGTAATAGTGCGTATTGACGACGCGAGAAGGCTTCGCAACACGCTCGATGAACTGGCTCGACGGGTAAGAAGATGAGTTGCTCGCCAAAATCGCGTCTTGCGGCGCGAGACGATCGAGGTCACCGAAAATTGTTTTCTTGAGATCGAGTCGCTCCGGCACGACCTCCACCACCATCCAGGTACCGGCAATGGCGGGCTCGATATTCTTTGCAAAGACAACTCGTCCAGCAACCGCGCCGGCTCGCGACTTCACCAACTTGGGCAACTCGGAGTCTATAAATCGCTCCGCAATTTCAAGTTGTGTCGCCTTGGCATCGAAAACCCGCACTTCTCCCCCGCTACTTGCAAGCATCAGTGCAATGCGTGACCCGAGAGTTCCGGCTCCGATCACGGCCGTAGGACGAGCTGTTGGATCGAACTTGGATTGACCGGTTTGTGGATTCATTCTGTTCCCCCTTGGCTTTCTTGGCCCTCTTGTGAACCGACCTTGTGCTTTCCTTTTCCAACGATGAATTTCAAACAAAAGTTAAGCTTTTGTGCGCTAGCGTCCCTGGAACTTGGGAAGACGCTTTGCAAGGAAAGCGGATGTTCCTTCTTTTTTGTCTTCGGTCCCGGCGCAAATCGCGAACAGCGAAGCTTCGAGGAGAAGTCCTTCCGCGAGGTTCGTGTCCAACCCTTTGTTTACCGCCTCAATGGCGTACTTCACGCCGACAGGTGCGTTGGAGATGATCTGTTTGAGAAGGGCTTCAACCCGTGAGATGAGGTTGGCGCCGGGAACGACTTCATTCACGAGGCCGATGCGATAGGCTTCTTGCGCATCAATCATTACGCCGGAAAGAATGAGTTGTAGTGCCCGGCCTTTGCCGATCAACCTCGGAAGCCGCTGCGTTCCGCCATAACCCGGCATCACGCCGATTTTCACTTCGGGCTGGCCGAACTTTGCAGTCTCCGAGGCGATTCGAATCGTGCAGGCCATCGACAGTTCACAGCCGCCGCCAAGGGCAAAACCGCTCACAGCAGCGATGACCGGCTTGCCTAGGTTTTCAATGAGGTCGGTAAGCGCCTGGCCCGCTCGCGTTTTCTGTTCTGCGGTGATCGGAGTGTCGCCAGCCATTTCACCGATGTCGGCACCAGCCGCAAACGACTTGTCTCCCGCGCCGGTAAAGATGACTCCGCGCACCCCGGCATCGTCGCGGGCATCTTCGAACGCGCCTCGCAATTCGGAGATGGTTTTCGCGTTCAGAGCGTTCAGTACCTTGGGCCGGTTGATGGTCACATAGGCAATCGGGCCCCTTTTCTCATACAGAACGTTCTCAAGTTTCAAAGCGGAAGCCGGTGAACTCATGATTCTCTCCTCGTGATTGTTAAGAGTGATCGGAGCCAGACTAGGAACGCGCAGGAACCTCCGCGTACGCGATCCCAGATAAATTCCCTTCGGCGAAGACGATATTTTTCTTATTCGATCCGTCGAGATTGGCGCTGTAGACCGATCCGCCCAAATCGGTCAGGAACATGCGGTCGTTCGGAAGATCCAAGAACAGGCCGATGCCTTCCATGAGGTGATTGAAGACGATTTCCGGTTCTTTGCGCTTTCCGGATGCCGCATCCATCGGCGCTCGATTCACGGTGTTTCCGCGGGGCGGGTCTCCCCGGTCGGTCCAGTAGATCACACGGTTGCCGAGGTCGAGATCGAGATCGATCGGCTCGGGCAGGTTCTCGTAAAGAACTTCGATGTCCTTGCGATTTGCCGGAGTTTGGCCCCTTGGAATCTCAAGGCCGGCGCGGAAAATGCGTCCCTGGCCGGCGTTATCATTTCCTTTTTGCGTCCAGTAAAATTTGCCGCCGTTCAAATCGATCGCGATACCAACGCACCAATTCCGCGCGTCCAGACGGTCGGTCTCTCCATGCCCCGTTTCGACGAGCGTTTCGATATTTGATCCGTCGAGATTCGCGCGCATGACCCGCATGCCTTCGCGGTCCGACCAGTAGAGTTTGCAGTTCTTCACATCGAGCTGAAGTTGCTTGGGAGTCCAAGTCGCGCCGGACGGAACAATGTTCGTGACATTGCTGCCGTCGAGATCGGCGCGATCGATCGTGCCGTCGTTCGCCTTGGGATTTCCCATGTTTGTCCAGTAGATGTGACTGGCTGCGACGTCGACCACGATACCGTCGGGGAGTTTTCTGCCTTCGTTGACTATGGTTTTCACGTCGGAGCCGTCAGGATTCGACGTTAGGACGCGACCGGCGGCCAGATCCAAAAAGTACAATCGACCTACAGTCTTTGCGGCGGACTTCATTGTTTCGGACTTGGAGACTTTGGAAGACGGCATGAAATCTTGATTCCTTTCTTTGTGGTTTTCATTTGTCGAGTGTTGTTTCGATAGAAGTGCTCTCAACCGGTTAGATAAACGCGCTGAGGCCGCTAACGGCTTTGCCCACAATTAGGTTTTGCATTTGGAACGTGCCCTCGTAGGAGTAGAGAGCTTCCGCATCCACGAAGAACCGACCAACGTTATACTCAGCCGCGATACCGTTGCCGCCGAGCAGCTCACGCGCCCACGCGACCGTCTCGCGGCACTTGGCTGTCGTGAAAGCCTTGGCAAGCGATGCGTGCGCGTCGGTCATCTTGCCCTCGGCCTGCAACTGAGTCATGCGCACCAAGAGACACTGCGAAGCGGTGATGTTGGCGAGCATCTTGGCCAAGAGGTCTTGCACCATCTGGAACGAGCCGATGGGTTTGCCGAACTGCAAGCGCTCCTGGCAGTACTTGAGCGCGTTTTCGTAAGCGCCCATGGCGCATCCCGTCGCTTCCCAGCCGACCATAAATCGCGTCATTTTCAGGACGCGCGCCGTGTCGCGAAACGATTGGTCAGCTTGCAAGCGGTTTTCCTCCGGAATGCGGCAGTTCTCCATCGTGATCAAGCCGTTCTGCACGACCTTGAGGGCGATCTTGTTCTGGATTTTTTCGACCTTGAATCCGGGTGTGGTCTTGTTCTCGACGATAAACGCTTTGACTTGGTTGTCGGTGAGATCGCGCGCCCAGATGATCGAGATGTCGCACCACGGAGAATTGCCGATCCATTTCTTCTGGCCGTTGAGGATCCATGTGCCCCCGTCACGCTTGGCCGTAGTTGTCAGGCCGCCAGAAGCTCCCGAGCCGACGAGAGGCTCGGTCAAGCCGAAGCAGCCAATTTTTTCCCAGCCGGCCATTGGCGGGAGCCATTTTTGCTTTTGCTCCTCTGAACCGCCCAGGTAGATGGACCCCATGGCCAAGCCGTTGTGCACGCCGAAGAATGTGGCGATGGAGGAATCGACGCGCGCCATCTCCATGGCGATCAAACCAAACAGCTGCACACTTCCGCCTCGGCAGCCATACCCCTTCATGGCAACGCCGCCGATATTGAGTTCCTTAATTGCGGGCAACAACTCAAACGGGAAAGAGTCCTCGACCCAATACTTCGTGATGATGGGCTGGACCTTGGTTTCCATGAACGTGCGGACCTGCTTTAGGACGGCCAACTCATCGGCTGGCAAAGTCTCTGTGAGTTGGTAGAAGTCAGAGTTGGGCTGAGGAAGTGCTTTCTTGATTTCTTTGGTTGGACTCGACATGTCGCTTCCTTTTCTAGGGGGCTTGGTCCTTTGTGAATGCCGCGTCGACTAAGTGCATCTCATACGCAAAATTTAAGCAGTTCATACGACGGCCAATGCGGAGGCTCGCATCCGTGGCACAGTCTGTAAACGTGAGGAACAGCTAGCTCACGGTGAGGAGAAGCTAGCTCACAGTGATGAACCCTTGCATTCGCCTCCGTGCTCTGTTTTGCAGCAAGGGGTAAGCATCTGCTTGAGGGAAGGGTTCGCGGCATAACGATCTCGTGAAATCGCGGCGACAAAAGGCGGAATTCCGAGCGCTCGCTCGAACGGTGCCGATTTCTATGATCATCACTAACCTGGCGGCACACGCGTATGAAGGCGGGCTGGACTTATACGCAGCGTGGAAACCCTTGGAATATCCGGTAAAGGCAGACGGACTCGTCAAGTTCGTCACTGTGAGCTAGCTGTTCCTCACATTACGGATTTTACGGAAGGATGCAAACGTCTCCCCGTGGGGTTGCGGAGGGAGCTTGTGGTCACCTCTAGCGCACGCTTGCGAATTTTTCTGGTGATTCCCGTCGAACGGCGTCGCGAAATTACGCAGCAGTTGCAACCTCTAAATGCAGAACTCGTTTTCGCCGATCCTTCCGGCCAAACGGAGGAAGGGATCAAGGAAGACGACATTTTCCAGGTTGCGATTCTTCCAGCAACGCTCACTGACACGGCGTGGTGGAAATTGTGGGGCGTGTTGGGAGTGCTCAACAAGCGCCCCGCGATACTGGTATACGCCCGGGAAGCCAGCTTTCAACTTTGGTCTGGAGTACTGGAATTGGGAGGATACGACGTCGTCGTTGAGCCGTTTTCCGACGCAGAAATCCGTAATGCTGTTCTGCAAGCAGCACAGAGTTTTGAGGAACAGTTGGCGAACGGCACTTAAGCAGATGATATGAGCCATTTGAGAATAGCCGTCGCGACACTGTTATTGATTGGGTTGTCGTCGTGGTCCTTTCGTCTCCCGGCCTCGGTTCGAGTCACCGATGAACGCCGGGATGAGCTCACCGATTTCTTCAAGAGACACATCGGGTTGAGCGACGATCAAATCAGAGCTATTCGCAGTGGACAATCGGTCGCAAAGATATTGGACTCACCGACGGCGGACGAGGTGTTCGTATTCGGTGCGGTCTACGTCCAGTCCACGCCGGAGGAATACCTGAAGTTGGCGTCGGACATCGACGCGCTGAAAAAGCTACCGAACTATCTGGCAATCCGTAAGTTCAACGATCCTCCCCAGCTCTCTGATTTAGACGGATTAAGTCTAGAGGAAGACGATTTCAAGGATTTGCAGAAGTGCCGTGAAGGTAAGTGCGAGATTCAACTGCCGACGGATGCAATGGACGACTTTCGCACAAAAGTGAATTGGTCGGCTTCGGATGCCCACGAACAAGCGAATCGAATCGCGAAGACATTGATGCTGGAAGCCCTCAAGAAATATGAAGAAGGGGGCAACGCGGAGCTGGGGGTCTATCGGGACAAGAACAACCCCGCTGCGGTGGAGCAGGCGTTTCAGTCGCTCATAAATAGGTCGAAAGCGCTTCCTGTTTATCTCCCCGAGCTCCAGAGCTACCTATTGAACTATCCAAAAGCGAAGAGTGAGCATATCGAATCGGAATTCTATTGGGAGAAGGTCAACTTCGGGTTGAAGCCAACCATTCGTCTCCTACAAGCAGTCGTTTATCGCGGCGCGGATGCCACCGGGCCTAAAGACGCCGTTGCGGTCAAG
>Ga0307474_10000249_pt1 | contig 39385 bp, 37 predicted proteins | sample atmos_gasesECM1C_2_FD_203312 | JGI IMG/M metagenome (GOLD analysis project Ga0307474, IMG submission 203312) | Hardwood forest soil microbial communities from Morgan-Monroe State Forest, Indiana, United States - atmos_gasesECM1C_05 | ecosystem: Environmental > Terrestrial > Soil > Temperate... | reverse complement strand
GACCGGTGCACAGGGCGCGCAGGGATCTCCCGGAGTCACGGGCGTCACCGGTGCGACCGGCGCTCAGGGCGCGCAGGGATCTCCCGGCGTGACCGGAGTCACTGGAGCAACCGGAGCGCAGGGCGCCCAGGGATCCCCTGGCGTGACTGGAGTCACTGGAGCGACCGGCGCCCAGGGCGCGCAGGGATCCCCGGGTGTGACTGGAGTCACCGGAGCGACCGGCGCCCAGGGCGCGCAGGGATCTCCCGGCGTGACTGGAGTCACTGGAGCAACCGGAGCGCAGGGCGCCCAGGGATCCCCTGGCGTGACTGGAGTCACTGGAGCAACCGGAGCGCAGGGCGCCCAGGGATCCCCTGGCGTGACTGGAGTCACTGGAGCAACCGGAGCGCAGGGCGCCCAGGGATCCCCGGGTGTGACTGGAGTCACCGGAGCGACCGGCGCCCAGGGCGCGCAGGGATCTCCCGGAGTCACGGGAGTCACCGGAGCGACGGGTGCGCAAGGCGCACAGGGCTCTCCAGGAGTCACGGGTGTGACTGGGCCTGGAGCTGTCGCGGCCATTTATGCCAACGCAAGCTCGACCGGCGGCTTTGGAACGCTTACAGCACCGTCTGGTATCTTTTCCATCGTCCCGTGGGAAGCGACCGGCATCGCGTCGAATGCATCAATCTCCGGATCAACGCTTACGGTTACACAGGGTGGCTTGCTTGCCATTGTGGTTTCCTTTACGGCCGGCATAATATCGGGCGGCGGCACACTTACTTTTACAATATTCCAAAACGGCTCACCCATTACGAATTCTACACAGGAGATTACTGCGTCCGGGGCAGACTTCAACATTACGTTGAACACCATCACCCAATGCAACCCAGGTGACACGTTCACTGTAGAGGTTTTCCCAGGTGCCTCCGTCGGGACCACAAGGTACCGCATTGATTGGGCCACATGGAGCACGTTCAGCGTCGGCGGCGTTCAGGGCATCCCGGGCGTTACCGGAGCAACCGGACCTTCCGGCGGCGGCGGTGGTGGTCCCGGAGCGACGTACGCTAGCGCGGCGAGCATCGGTCTCGTCAATATGCCCGCAGGTGACCTCTTCGGTTTGAACTCCACCGCCACAACCCCACGCATCAGTAGCCTTGGTGGAGACGCGACGGGCGCCGTCCAGGTTCCGTCGGGCACGTTCTTCTATTTTGGCGGCAACGTGGGCTCAGCAGCACCGACAGGCCTGATCCGACTGCCCTTCGCTGGGCAAACGCAAGCGTTTGCGTCGATTATTGAGGCCGTCGCTCAGGCCACTGGCGGACTTCCTGACACATACGACATCCTGTCCTATGGCGTTGACCAATCATCGAATCAGGATGTCATCAACATCGGGGATCCGAGTTCGGGCAACGACCTCATCTCGTTCTACGCGGAACTCCGCCATCGCTTCTACACGAACGACAACTCACCTGGAACACCTGGCAGTCAACCATCTGTGGACATTGGACGGGACCCTACGCTGAACAATCCGTATCTGGGTATCTACAGCTACGGAGAGTCTGGCATGATGGCGCTACAGGCGGCTAGCGGCACTCCGTCCAGCACGCTGATCCTACCAATCGGCACGCCGTCGGGCGGTCAATCTGGCTACGTGCTCGCGGCCTATCCGAACGCGCAGGGCGCGGGTCAGCTCTTCTGGAGCCAGGGTGGCGGTGGCATCAACCTTCCCGCAGGCGACCTGTCCGGTAAAAACTCCACGAACACGACGCCGAGAATCAGTGAGCTGTCCGGCGACGCAACCGGCGCCATCCAAGTCGCGTCGGGCGTCTTCCTGTATCAGGGTGGAAACATCGGATCGGCGGCGCCCTCCGGCTACATCCGGTTCCCGAACTTCCAGGCCCAGGTTCAACAGCCAGCCAACCAGACGAACAGCTGGCAGTCCGATCCGATCGTCACCGCGCTAGACGGCGGCGGCAAATACATCCAGCTGCTGCTGACTGGCCTCGACGGCACCGGCGTTCCGGGAATGACGCTCGGTGACCCGATCTACGTCGGCGCAATGCACAACTACCTCTGGTTCGCCTCTGGCTCCGGTGGCGGACTCCAGATGAACGACAGCTACCCAGTCTATTTGACGGGTGGCTCTTTCATCTCGGCGATGACGTTCGACGGCCGCAACAACCAGCTCTTGGTGGGTTACGGCAACATCGGCTTCCAGGACGCCAACAACAACGAGGTCTCGTCGCCAACTATCAATGCGGGAACGCACAACTCGGGCAACCACCCGGTTTCGCCGTTCTACATCGTGTCTCAGATCCCAGACGCTTCCGCTACGGGACAAAACGTGAGGTCTGGCCAAATCGTCCTGGCGAACCCCCTGAGCGGTGGCGGCGGGCTGATGAGCAAGACCATCTTCGCCCAAGGCGCATCGGGCGGCTTCACTGGGATGGCGGAGATTGGGCGCCAGGATGGAACGGGGAACCCGTACCTCGCCATCTACGCGCCGGGCCGCGCGACAGGCGCCATGGCGCTCCAGGCCGCGAGCGGCACGCCGTCGAGCACGATGATCCTGCCGTTCTCCATTCCGTCCGGCGGACAGTCCGGCTACGTGCTCTCGGTCTTCCCGGCCCAGGGCATCGACCTCGCTGGCGCAGGACAGCTTTTCTTCGCCCCGCCATTCGCAGGCACGCAGGGTCCGACCGGTGCGATGGGCGCCACAGGGCCGGCCGGCCTCGCCGGTACCGGAGTCACGGGCGCAAACCGCGTCCTCTCCGACTTCTTCTCGACCGTCACGGGCATGACCGGGCCCGCGGCTCTCTCGTTCCCTCTCGCTGGACCGATGGCGGTCAACTTCGACGTCAGCATGTTCCTGCGCACGCAGACGACCGGAGGAATCAAGGTCGGCATCATCGTGCCGAGCGGCGCCTGGCTAACGGCTGGGGTGCAGGGGGCGGCGTCGGGTCTGTACGAGGTTCGGGAGGATTTTCTCAGCTCGGATCCGTCCATCGGCTTCACCGGCATCGCGGGTCTCACGGGACCGACGGGTGCTCCCGCCAGCAGCTTGTACATCGGGACGGGTGGTCCGCCTCCCGCGTACATGCTCGGCTCGGGCATGCGCGGGATGGTCAGCATGGAGGGCGAGATCCAGGGCACGAATGGCGTCAGCGGCATCGTCCAAATCGTCTTCGGTCCCGCGGTCAACGGCGCCACCGGCGTCATCATGCGTGGCTCGAACATCGTCGTCTTCGCGAGCAACTAGCTCGTCCACAGCCGGCCGCTGGTCGCGCAACCGACAGGTGCGCTAAACTCCCGCGCTCGCCTCCATGCCGGCTCCCATCTCGGCCTGCCTCATCGTTCGTGATGAACCGTTCCTGGAGAAGGCCCTCCAATCCGTCCGCGACCACGTCGACGAGATCGTCGTGGTCGACACGGGCTCCACCGACACCACCACCCTGGAGGTGGCTCGGAAGTACGCCGATCGCGTCGAGCTGTTCACCGGATGCAACGATCCGGAAACAGGACTCATCGAGGACTTCTCGGTCGCACGCCAGCACGCGTTCAGCTTCGCCAAGAACGAATGGATCATGTGGCTCGACGCCGACGACGAAGTCTTCGGCGCCGAGAACCTCCCACGGCTATTGCAGCATGGCCAGCAGCTCAAACGCACGAGCCAGCGAGAAATCGCCCTTCTCTACCCATACGAGTACACGTACAACGAGCGCGGCGAGTGCGTCTGCCTCCACTATCGTGAGCGCCTCATCTCCAACAAGGACGCCTTTCGCTGGGTGAACCCAGTGCACGAGGTTCTCGTCCCGATCGCCCTCGCTCAGCTGCACACGGGCGACGATCTCGTCTTCAAGCATCGCCGTCAGTACAGTCAGAAGAAGACGGAGCTTGGCAGAAACCTGCGCATCCTGCGCAAGTACATCGCCAAGGTCGGCGAGAGCGACGCCAGGCAGCTCTACTACCTCGGCCTGGAGTGCGCGAACAACGGCCTCTGGGAAGAGGGCATCCAGCACCTCTGGCGGTACATCGACATCTCCGGCTGGGACGACGAACGCTGCATGGCAGCGCTCAAACTGATCGAGATTTATACGACACAAGCCGCGGTCGATGGGACCACCAAAGAGACGCAGCTCAAGCTTCTCAATGAAGGCGTTCGCGCTGGCTTCAAGGCGATCGAATGCCGCGACGAATGGTCGGAGGGGTACATCGCCCTTTCCAAGCTCTTCTACAGGCTCGCAATGCTCGGTGCGGGCGGATCGCACGAGCAGCGCAACTGGGAACGCTGCGCCAGTTTCGCCAAGAGAGGCTTGGCCCTGCCGCCAACCAAAACACTGCTCTTCGTAAACCCAATCGAGCGCGAGTACGACATCCACAGGTACTACAACACAGCCCTCGCTCGCATCGGCGACGCCGCGGGTGCACTGGAGAGCTGCAACACAGGGCTCCGTCGGAGGCCCGACGACGGCAACCTCCAGCTCAACAAGAAGGTCTACGAAACACACCTCGCAGTGGTCAAGGCTCAGGAAGCTCTCGCTGTCCTGACGTCCAACGGCACCCTCGAACCGCAGATGATGGGCGTCATCCAGTCCATTCTGAGCAAACAGCCGCATCCGCTCACCTCGGGTCCGGCAAACTCATGGTCCGAGTATCGAAAGCCAGAGGGCTACCCGCGTGGAGTCACCGTGGGCGACTTCCCCGTGGCGCGGACGACGCCTCACGCCCAAGCATGGGGGATCCCAGAGGCATGGGAACACGACGACCTGCCCGTTCGCATGACCGAGGCGCAGCTTCAGTCCGTCGTGATGCTCCTCTGGAAGGAGTACTTGCTTCACGACGAGGTCACGTCCGCCGAATCCTTTCTGCGGATGGCTCCCTACCGCGTGCGACATTCGACGGCGACCGAGCGCGCACTCTGGATGACCCAGAAGACCACGGCGTGGATGGACGATGTGGACGGAGCCGCGCAGCGCGTCAACCAGCATGCCGACGCCACCAAGGAATCCGGAGTGCCTCTTCCGGGTGCACTCTCTGGTCAGCTCGCCGCTCGGTGGATGCTCGTCACAGGCCCGCTTCGGAACGGCGAGCGGCTGCTCGATCTTGGATGCTCCGACGGCAGCATGTCCAATCGCCTCGGCATGTGCGGCTACGACGTCACCGGCGTCGATCTGTGCCGCGTCAGCCTCGGTGTCGCCACGATGAAGGCCAAGGAGTTTCAGACGGGAGCTACCTTCGTCGATTCGCTCTTCGAGAAGATGGCCGATCGACTCGAAGGAACGTTCGACACCGCCATTTGCAGCGACACCTACGAGCACGTCAAGGAACCAGTTTCGCAGCTCATCGCGCCAACACGTCGCGTGCTCAAGCCGTCGGGACGCATGATCCTCTGCACACCGCACGGCGCATGGATGCGTGGTCAGTTCGTTTCGTGGGCTCATCCGTGGCGCAATGCCGACGACAAGGGCCGCAGCTGGCTCTCGCTCGAAGAACCGCGTGGGCACATGGTCGCGCCCACCCCATGGTCGGTCGCCGCCGACTTCCGTGCGGACGGATGGTGGGTAAAAGACAGCCATGTCGTCATCTACGACGGGCCTTTCCCCGACGTAGATGGCCAGGGACACGTCTACGCGGAAGCCTACATCTCTCCGCCGAGCACGTCGTGCGGCCAGACGCTCGACATCGTGATGGCATGCGGAGACACGCTCGAAGAATGGACGCCTGCATCCGCACGTCGCCACGGCATCGGCGGCTCGGAGACGGCCGTCATCGAGCTGACCGAACGGCTCGTTCGGCAAGGGCATCGCGTCCGCGTCTACAACAAGTGTGGCCCGAACGGCGAAGGCATCTACTCCGGCGTCGAGTACCACAAGGCAGACAAGCTCGACCTCGTCAGTTCGTGCGATGTTCTCGTCGCATGGCGCTTCGCGCCACTTCTGGACCATGTGCAGGCTCGCCTCAAGCTCCTCTGGGTGCACGACGTCACGGCCGTCGCCGCCAACCACGGCACACTGCTTCAAGCTGACCGCATCCTCGCGCTGACGGACTGGCACCGCGACCATCTCATCGCCGAGCACAACGTCCCGGCCGAACAGGTCATCCGTACACGCAACGGCATCGACCTCTCTCGCTTCAGCGACAAGATCGTTCGCAACCCACACAAGGTCGTCTACAGCAGTAGCCCGGACCGCGCGCTACCGTCACTTCTGCAAATGTGGCCGCAGATCCGTGAACGCGTCTCTGATGCCGAGCTGCACGTCTTCTACGGTTTCGGCAACTGGGAGGCCAGAGCCCAAGACGACAAGACCAAGCAGCTCATCACAGTTGTCAAGGACCAGCTCAATAGCCTCCGCGACATGGGCGTCGTGTTCCGCGGTCGCGTGCCTCAGCAAGAGCTGGCCAGAGAGTTCTTGAGCGCCGGAGCGTGGCTCTATCCAACGTGGTGGCATGAAACGAGCTGCATCACCGCCATGGAGGCGCAGGCCGCAGGCCTGCGTATCGTGACGAGCAGCCTCGCTGCGCTCGACGAAACGGTTGCTGACCGCGGCGTGCGCATCCAGGGGGATTGGATGTCCACCGACTACCAGAAGGCCTTCATCGAGGCCGCCGTCAACGCCCTCCGCAAGGAAGGCGACGAAGACAGACAGCAGCTCCAGAGATACGCGGAGAGCGCGTTCAGCTGGGACGGCGTCGCCGCGGCATGGAACGATTTGTTGCTGCGGTCGCTCCATGAACTCGCCGACCAGCCGCTCGTTCCGTACCGCGCAGTCCGAGGGTTTCAGCGATGAAGGTCGCGTTCATCTACGGCCCTATGTCCGTGGGACAGCGCATGCTGCGCTTCGACGACATCTGGACCAACGAACGTGGTCTCACGGGCTCCGAACTATCTTGCCTCAGCTACGCGCGCGGCCTTCGAGACCGAGATCACGAGGTCATTCTCTACACGATGCAGCCCGTGGGGGCGCCCTACGAGCGCCAGTGGGAAGGCATCGCCGTGAGAGCTATCGACCAGCGCACGACGTTTCCGTCCGATCTCGATGCCGTGTGCACATGGAACGAGCCCGACATCCTACGTTTCGTGCCGTCCAGGGCGGTGCGAATGGTCAACCAGCAGCTCAACGACTTCCAGTATTGCAAGCCAGGTTTCGCGGAGCACGTCGATTTCTATACGAGCCCGTCCGCTCATCACATGGCTTACATGATGGAGAGTTATCCGGAGATCCATCCATGGTTCGTGCTTCCCAACGGGTGCGATCCATCCTCCTACCGAGACGGTCCGCGCAAGCCGGGCAAGATCATCTGGGCAAGCAGTCCCGATCGGGGGCTGCACCTGCTTCTGCAAGTGTGGGGCTCAATCAAGAAGGCCGTTCCAGAAGCGCATCTCGACTGCTTCTACAATATGGACTACGGCCCGATGGAAGAGTACGACCATGCTCCGGGAAGGCTGGCTTCCACCGATCCGGGCATCATGGAGGTAGCGCAGCGGATCCGCTACATCCGGTACGCGCTCAAGCGCCTCGAACGTCTAGGAGTTGTCCACCATGGCAGCGTGAGTCGCGCACGCATGATCGATGAAATGAGCCAGGCGATGGTCCTGGCCTACCCGTGCGAGACCATCCGCTACACCGAGGGATTCAGCGTCACCACGATCGAAGCATGCGCGGCCGGCGTCGTTCCCATCATCAGCGATACGGACGCTCTCGGAAGCATCTACGGGCGGCACGTCCCAACCGTCCCGAACCCGGCCAGTGCACACCTCCAGGAGTTTACGGATCTCGTCATTCGCGGCCTCGTCGACGAGCCATGGAGACAGGAGGTTCGTGCAAAGGCGCGCGCGCTCGCCGAGCAGTACACGTGGGCCAAGCTCGCCGAACAGCTCGAAACGCTCTTGCGCGATCGCTCACACACGACGACTGCCAAGGCGCTCAAGGACTCCGAGCCGGCACTCGAACGCGACGACGGTCCTCCGTTGGACCTTCTCTTCATCTGCGGCAACCGCGATGCCGCCGCAGACGACAGTCCAGTTCCGGCGCTATGCGAGGCTCTCGCTGCACAGACTCACCGCGTCCGCGTCGCTCACGATGGCGATCGCATCGGGACACACGCGGGCGTCGAGTACACAGGGCAACAAACGCTTCGCGATCCGGGTCGATGCGACGCGATCGTCGTCTGCGGTGACGCGACGTGGCTTGACGCCGATCTGACACCGCTCGACGCTGGCGCCCGCGTCCTCTGGATGCACGATGCTATCGCCACCGGTATGACACGACGACGGACCCTTCGTGCCGACCGCATCGTGGCTCTCAGCGAAGGTCACAAGAAGACGCTCTGCCAAGCCTACGAACTCAGTGCGGCCCACGTGGTCGTGATGCGCGCAGGTCGACAGGTTGAGACATCAGCCACATCCTGGTCCATTCTCTTGCGGCAACTCATGAAGGACAACGCGGACGGCGCTCTCCCTCCGTTCTGCTGACCGTCCAGGCGCGCTCGCGACCGCGGCCAACATAGACACCACGAGGAGGCCATGTTACCCGTGTCCAACCGCGTGTTGTACATCGCGCGGACCATCCAGGAGACCACATGACGTCCATCCAGAGCCGCGAGTTCCGCGGCCACTCGTTTCGCTTCGTTTGCGTGGATGGCGCACAGCACCCCAGCTGGTTCTCGTTCGACGACGAATCTACCGTTCGCGATCGCGACTGGACCGTCGAAGCCGACGACTGTGTACTGGATGTCGGAGCGGCATACGGCTCCTACACGCTAACCGCGCTGGCATGTGGCGCGGCCTTTGTGTTTGCCTGGTCGCCTTCGTCTCCCATCATCGATGCGGACGTAGGCACGGAATGCGCATTTCTTCGCGCATCACTACGATTGAATGACTGGCAAGACCGTTGCGTTGTCTACCCCACTGGCTTCTACGACAAGAACGGCCGGCTCAATGCCATGAGCCAGGCATTCGACGCCGACAGCACAACGTCAGGCCCAGACATCATCGACGTGCAGCCCATGGACACGTGGTACGTGCACGATTTCCTGACAAAGCACACGAAGATGTCGTTCAGGCGCTACTGGCTCAAGCTTGACGTCGAAGGCGCCGAGGTCGCAGTCCTTCGCGGCGGGGCGCAATTGCTCGCTGAGCTTCAGCCTTTCGTTCTCGTCGAAAACCATCAGTTCAAGGACGCAACCATCGCGGACCAAGTCCGCCGACTGATGCTCTCCTACGGGTACTCCGAAATCTCAACGCATCCCTACCACGGCGTGAGCCACTCGCTCTATCGCCCACAACCTATGGTTTCCACATCATGAAGATCCTCCAGCTCCTGACTGGCTTGCTTGCCATCCTGGCGCTCACCATGACGGCGTGTTCCAGCGGGCGCACCTCCTCTCCGCCAGACGCCTTCCGGACGACCACCACGCCATCCCAAGACGCCGGACCTCGGCCGATCTTCCAGGCAGACGACGACGAGAACTGCGGCGCCACCGGGTACGCCTGCGTGAACGGTCGTTCCTGCGACGCCGGCCTGTGTGAACCTGCGTGGCAGACCATCTCGACCGAAGGAACCCCCGATGGTCGCGGGCAAGCCTCTGCCGCCACGTTGAACGGCCAGTACGTCATCTTTGGCGGCTGCCTCGCCGATACATCGGTGACTGCAACTGGCGGCACCTACGATCCGCCGTCCGACACATGGTCGTCGTTTCCAGACTTGATCACCGCCCGGGCACAGCACACGTCGGTCTCGACCAGCAATGAGATTTACACGCTCGGAGGCATCTCGTCCTGCTACGACGGCGAGGCGGTTGGCCCAGGTCTGGAGGTCATGTACACGTCGGATCAGGGCTGGGTTTCGGACGACGCAAGCGGCTGGTACAACGCGTACAACATCGGACTCGCCTACACCGGCACATCACTGTTTTCCTATGGCGGCTCGAACGCGTCGACGCCTTACCTGTCCACCGGTTCCGCACTTTCCCTTGGAACCCAATGGACCGACGTATCTTGCAACGTCCTCTCGAACTGTCCGCGAAGCGGCTTGTTCGCGGCCTTCCTCGACGGGCCGTTCATCCGTGTATGGGGTAACGGCGCCACAACGAGCGACGGGCTTCTGTACGATCTCACCGGCGCCGTCTGGTCCACATGGACGGCTCCAGACGGGACTCCCGACTTCGGTGCCACGCAGCCGGACAGCAACGTACTTCGCTACGCCGACGACGGAAGAAGGCAGTTTTACGTCAACAACGACGGCACCGTATCGATCTACGATCGCGAGACGGTAAGCTGGACGACGGACGCATCAACAGCGCCCGAAGGCTTCTGCAACGAGGCCGCCACGACATGGGTAGGCCACGAGTTGATCGCCTGGTCTGGCATCTGCTCCGGTACTGTGTCGACCGTTGGCGCGCGGTATCAGCCGCCCGCACCGTAGGGTGCGTGGTGAAGGCCTCATTCCTCCTCCATCCGAGGACCGTTGCCAACCCGTTCGACGCCGCAACGCTCTGGTCGAGCGCGCGCGGCCTCACCGGTTCCGAGGTGTCGTTTTTTCAGTACGCGGCACAACTTGTACGCCTGGGCCACGAGGTCGTGGCGTACTCGAACTTCACTCAGCCCGGGCTCGCGACCGTCGCGGACGCGAAGCTAGACTGCCGCCCGTACGAACACTGGCACCCGGGTGGCCAGTCGGACACTCCATGGGATGTGTGCGTCGCGTGGCTGAGCGCCGATCCGCTTCGCGTTGCACCTCGCAGTGCGTTCCGCTTCTTCAACCAGCAGTGCCGCGGGTTCGCAGCAAGCGAAGCCGGATGGGAGGACTCCGTCGACCTCCTCGCGCCACTGTCGAACGCACACGCCCGGGTTCTCCGGCCCGAGACAACGCTTCCGGCCGAGCGCTGGCGTATCCTTCACAACGGCGTCGACACGACACGCTTTCGACCAGCGTCCAAGAGCCCTCACAAGGTCATCTGGGCCTCTTCGCATGACCGTGGCCTGCACCACCTGCTGGGGATGTGGAGGGATGTGCGAGCCGCTGTTCCAGACGCGACGCTCGACATCTTCTACGACATGCGCCAGCTCCGGCACCTCGTGGAGCGCCATCTCGAAGGTGAGCACGAAAAACTCGGAGCCATGGCCGCCTACGTCCTCGACGGCATCGAGCGCCTCCGCGGCCACGGAGTGATGGCGCACGGCTCGGTGAGCCGCGAGCGCATCGAGCGCGAGATGGCCACCGCTTCGGTACTGGCCTACCCGTTGGATGTTCCGGCCTTCACCGAGACATTCGGTGTCGTGGTTCTGGAGGCGTGTGCCGCAGGCGTCGTCCCCGTTCTCTGTCTTGGCGACGCGTTCGGCGAGCTTTGGGAAGACGTCGCGCTTGGCGTGCCGCCACCGATGGCCACACACAAGGCCGAGTTCACGAGAGCCCTCATCCACGCGCTCCGAATGGCCGACGTCCGTCGTACAGTCACCGCGCGCTGTATCGAGCGCGCCAAGGCATTTGACGTCCGCAAGCTGGGTGTCGATCTTGACGTGTGCTTGCGAACACGCGGCGCTCGCGGGCTCCCGGAGATCGCTTGGTCATGAAGATCGCCTTCATTCTCGGAGACATGATCCTCTCGGGACGGCACTTTGACTTCCACAACCTGTGGGACGACAAGCGCGGGATGACCGGCTCCGAGCTGAGCGTCATCTGCTACGCGCGCGAGATGGCCCGTCGCGGCCACGACGTGGCTTTCTTCGTCAGCGGTCCCAACGCTCCCTCCTACGACGGCGTCACGCTTCATCCGCTGAGCACGCTGGAGCAGCGCAGCGGCGACTACGAGGTCATCTACTGCTGGTGCGAGCCGAACGAGCTGTTTCGCGTACCCACCGGCCCGCTTCGAATGCTCAACCAGCAGCTGAACGACTTCGTCTACTGCAAGGACGGGTTCGACAACGTCGTCGACATCTACACGAGCCCGTCGCGCTGGCATCTCGATTTCATGAGCCTCTTCACGTCGAGCCGCGACAAGTGGATCGTGATGCCGAACGGCACCTATCCAGAGGACTATGACTGGCAGAAGCCGAAGACGGATGGACTGGTCGCCTACACGTCCTCGCCCGATCGAGGGCTTCACCTCGCCCTGGAACAGTGGCCCGCGATCCGTGCTGCCGTGCCAAACGCCCGCCTTCGCATCTACTACTTCAGCCTCCAGCGCTGGACGGAGAGCTTCAAGGACGACGAGAGCTACATTCACGAGGCGATCGAGGAGCACGCTCGACGGTCACGGTACGTAAAGTACGCCCTCGAACGCCTGAAGGACCACGGCGTCGAACACATCGGAGGGTGCAGTCGCAACGCGATCCGCGATCAGCTCGTCGAAACGCGCGTCCTCGCCTATCCGTGCGACACCGTAGCCGTGACCGAGGGTTTCTCGGTTGCGACCCTCGAAGGAGCAGCCTCAGGCGCGCTTCCCGTCATCTCGTCGGTCGACGCGCTCGGCGACATCTACGGCGGCCATGTGCCGATGGTGGACGCTCCCATCGCCGACAACATCGACGAGTGGCGCGAGCTTGTCGTGCGGGCACTCGTCGACGACGCCTGGTACAAGGAGCGGCAAGTCATCGCCCGAAAGCACGCCGAGACATTCGCGTGGCCCCTGCTTGCCGAACGCCTGGAGCAGGCCATGGAGCGTGGGCTCGCTGTCAAGCGAGGCGTCGTAATGTCGGCGCTCTCCTCACGCCCATCGGACGTGGCTCCAGAGCCTGCGCCTCCGCCTGTCGTCCATCTCGTCCACGCTCCAAAACGATCCGGCAAGCCGCTGCTCCACATGTCCCTCACCCGGGAAGCAGCCAGCGGACAGACCATCTATCCGGCCGAGCCCCTCCGAAGTCACACGGGCGGTGGCGCCAGGGCCGGCTACGTGGGCCTCGGCACTTCGATGGCGCGGCGCGGCTACCACGTGCGTCTCTTCTGTCCATGCCAGGACCACATCATCGTCGACCATGGCGAGTGCAAGGTCGAGTACGTACCCATCGACCGGCTCGACTCACTCGGAACACCCGAAGTGCTCCTCGCCTACTTCGACAAGAGCGTCCTCACGAACAAGCGAGGCATGCTCCGCGTCGCGTCACATCACAGCTACCAGCCCTATCCGGACGGCAACCTCGACTGGGTCGATCTGAATCTTGCCCCGAGCCAGGTGGCCATCGATCACCTTCGCACGTGGAACCCGTGCGGGGAGTGGCGCATGCTCCCGAACGCCATCCCGATGCTCGGGGACACACGCGCCCCGGTCGATGGGCGCGTCGTCCATCACGCCTCGCCATCGCGCGGCCTGCACTTGCTTGCCGAGGCGTGGCCCGAGATCAAGCGCCGGGTGCCTCACGCAACGCTCCACATCATCGGCCCGGTGAACGACTGGCTGTCGAGCCCCTACGGGACGCCTGAGTTCGAGTCGAGCGAGCAAGGCAAGCGCGTCCGGCGGCTCCGCACGGCTCTCGATCGGATCAAGGGCCCCGAGTTCGGCGTCGCCGTCCTGAACACGCTCCCCCGAGACACCGTCATCCGCGAGCTTTGCGCAGCCAGCGTGTTCGCGTTTCCCTACAGCCCTGCCGTGGCGTGTGAGACGTTCTCGGTCTCCATCATGGAATGCTGCCAGCTCGGGGTCCCCGCCGTTGTTTCCCCAGCGGACGCCCTGCGCTCCATCTACGACGGTCACGTCCTCATGGTGGGCGACGAGTCGGATCCGGCTCGCACAAAGAGCATGCCCGCGTTCATCGATGCCGTTTGCGAGGTACTCACCAAGCCCGATGTCTCCGCGCACTGGTCGGCGCGCGGCAAGGAGCTGGCGGCTCGCTACACCTACGATAACGCGGCGAATGTGCTCGATGGCCTCCTCCTGGAGTATACGAATCGGTCCTGATTTGTACGCTTCCCGAGATGGAGTTGTAGCCTTCTGTCACTGGGTGTAGCCTGCTTGCTCATGCGGCACCCAATTCAGATCCGGCTTCCACAGGATCTGCATGACGATCTGGCCCGCACGCTCAAGCGTATGAACGCTAGGTCGTCGGAGCCCGTGACGCGCTCGTGGATCGTGCGCAAGGCGCTGCGCGAGGGGCTCAAGGTGCTGAACCGGCGCTCCGAGAGAGGACCATGAAGGCGCCCGTCAGCGTCTGCATCCTGGCTCGCGACGACGAGACGTCGCTCGAATCGACGCTTCGTTCGATCAAGCCGTTCGTGAGTGAGATCGTGGTCGTGGACACGGGCAGCGTGGACGCGACGCCCGAGATCGCACGGCGCTATGCCGACGTCTGCGTGCGCTTCACCGAATGCAACGACGAGGAGCTGACGCTCGCTCGGATCCGTGGCGACAAGAACGCTGAGGAGCGTGCGCGCACGAGGCTCCGCACATCACCACCGTCGCGCCCGGGCTCCATCTGGGATTTCGCGATGGCACGCGCCGAGAGCTTTCGCCTCGCCACGCAGCCATGGGTCATGTGGCTCGACGCCGACGATGAGCTGCGTCACGGCGATCAGCTCCGTGCGGCTATCGAGGCCGGCGAAAAGCACGCAGACGGTCAGGCCTGCCAGATATTCCTCCCGTACGAGTATGCGTATGACGGTGACGGACTATGCACCGAGCTGGTCATGCGCGAGCGGCTCGTCAACCGTCGCGACGACTTCGGCTGGATCATGCCCGTGCACGAGGTCATGGCCTTCGTACCTTCGAATGGCCGGACGCTCCACCAGCTGAACCTCGACAACGTCGTCGTATCCCATCGCCGGCAGTACGCCATCGAGCGCGGCAAGCGACCCGAGGCGAACAGAAACCTCCGGATCCTCAGGCGCTGGTACGCCGAGAAGAAGGAAGCCGACGTCCGGATGCTGCACTACTACAGCCGCGAGCTGATCGGTGCCGGACAGCTCGAAGAGGGTGCCCGGATCGCCGATCGCTTCATCGAGCTGTCCGGCTACGACGAGGAGCGGTGCTGGTCCGCTCTCCACGTCGCCTCGGCATACGAGAACCGCGGCGACGACGCGCAGATGCTGCGCTGGACCTTTCGCGGCTTCGAGATCACACACAACAGCTTCGAGGTACTCTACGCCCTCACGCGCGTATTTCACCGACGCGCGATGAAGACCGCATCGCGAGCGGACTGGAAGCGTTGCGCGGAGTTCGGGAAGATGGCCCTCGCAACGCCATCCGCCCCAAGCATCCTCTTCAACAGCCCGGTCACGCGAGCCGTCGACATCCACGACGTCCTGAACGTGGCGCTCAATGAGATCGGCGACGTCTCGGGCGCACGCGACAGCGCCGCCAAGGTCGTCGCCGCTCGCCCCAACAACACCAACGCGGCGTTCAACCTCCGCCTCTACGAGCGTCACATCGGGACCTGCGAAGTGCAAGCCGTGCTCGATCGGCTCGTACGCTGCGGCGCCAACACCGCGTCGACGCGCGATCGGATCCTCGCGCTCCTCGGAAGCGAGCACCCCGATCCGCGTGCGCGTGGCGAAGTCGTGACTGCACCCGTCACGACCGCGCCAGCACCGACGCCCACTCCCAACCAGGAGCATCCAAAGGCTTCCTTGCCTGCGCCACCTGTCATCGAGGCTCGGACCGAATCCGCGCGTATCGGCACCGTACCCGAGAGCGGCAAGAACCCCATCACCGGGGCGGATGGATGGCATCGGTGGTGGCTGGACGACCGGATCCTGATCGGCGGGAGCATCGCGGACCGCGAGGACGGCAAGAAGCTCCGAACGGCCTACGACGTCGGGGCGCTCGCGTCCGTCGAAAGCGAACGCGATGACAGCGGCAAGGACTTCGACGGACCGGACGAGCGGATCCACCTGCCGTTTCCAGACTGGGGCGAGCCCATCGCCGTGCCGCTCCTACACCAGCTGCTCGACTACGCGCAGGCGAGGTGGGACGAAGGAAAAACGCTTTACGTCAAGTGCCAGCAGGGATGCTCCCGCTCTCCGGCCATGGGCTACCTCATCGCCCGCGGCGTCCTCCGGCTGACGGCCGACGTCGTCCTCGCACGGATCCGCAAGGTGATCCCGTCCTACGGCTCGCACGAGTCGCACAAGCGCTACCTCGCCAGCGTGGAGGCCGCGCTCCTATCCTGGCGGAAGGGCGCAAGGTGCGATCGGTACGGGCTTCACTACCGCTACCCGGACAGAAACGGCAACCTCGCCCATCGTCACTGGGTGACTGGTCGCCTCTCGGTAGGCGGCTCGTTCACGAGCCGCGCGGACTACGAGCGGGCGCGAGGCGAGTTTGGCGTGTCCGCCGTCGTCTGCGTCGCGAACAACGCCGCGCCCGATCCGAGCCATGGCGTCGAGCGCATGCTCTTTCGGCCATTCCCGGACAACGGCGAGCCCATTGCCGAAGCGCTCCTCCACGAGGTCTTCGACTACGCCGCCGACGTCCTGAAAGAGCCGGACGCCGCCGTCCATGTGCAGTGCGCCCTCGGGGCCTCCCGAAGTCCATCGGTCGCCTACGGGATCGCGCGAGCCGTACTCGGCATGGACGCCGAAGAGATAACGCGGCGCCTTCGCGCGACGCTTCCGGAGTTCCAGAAGTACCCGAAGTACACGGAGAGCGTCGAGCGAGCGGTCGCGTCGTGGAAACGCCCCAGCGCTCACGTGACGCCTAGTGCATCTCCACGAAACTCGTCTCCGCGATCGCTCCGCATTGCGTTTGCCTGCGGCGACGCGTGGGAAGACTGGAACCCCGTTCTGGCGGCCGAGAGAGGGATCGGCGGAAGCGAAACCGCCGTCATCGCGATGTCCAAGTGCCTCGCGGCCATGGGACACGACGTCAGCGTCATCTCGCGCTGCGGCGAGGAAGGCACCTACGACGGCGTCCGGTACCTCTTGCCACATCGCATGGACGCCATCGACTGCGACGTCCAGGTGGCCTGGAGGTATGCGGAACACCTCGAACGCGGCCGAGCCAAGGCACGCGTGCTCTGGGTACACGACATACGTGCCTACAACACGAACAACGCTCGCCTCCTTCGAGCCGACCGCGTCCTCGGACTGTCCGAGTGGCATCGTCGCCACCTCATCGGCGAGCATCGGATCGCGCCCGCGCACGTCCTGCGGACACGCAACGGGATCGACCTTGCACGGTTCGACCAGGTCGTCGATCGGCAGCCCCACAAGGCCGTGTGCAGCTCCTCACCCGACAGGTACCTGCCGGTGCTGCTCGAACTATGGCCCAAGGTGCGCGCGACCATACCGGACGCCGAGGTTCACATCTTCTACGGGTTCGTGACCTGGCGCGCGATGGCGAGGAACAACCCCGACCAGCTGCGTCTCTGCAACGCGCTCGAAGACCGGATGCGCGACATGGCGTCGCTTGGCGTCCACTACCGAGGCCGGGTGGACCAGAAGACGCTCGCCCGCGAGTTTCTCTCCGCGGGCGTCTGGACCTACCCGACATGGTTCACCGAGACCTCGTGCATCAGCGCCATGGAGGCGCACGCCGCAGGCCTCCGGATGGTGACCTCCTCCATCGCGGCCCTCAACGAGACCGTTGCCTGGCGCGGCCGCCTCATCGACGGCGACTGGTTGAACCCCGGCTACCAGCAGGCTTTTGCCGATGCGGTCATCCAGGCCATGAACCGAACGGACGACGCAGACAGGCGAGAGCTTCAGTCGTACGCGCGCGCGAATTTCTCCTGGCAGGGAGTAGCCGCTGAGTGGGACGCGCTCTTTCACCAGCTCGTCGCGAATCGCGTTCGCGGGACCCTCGCGCCGTTCCGTGGAGCTGTGAGCCCATGAGCGTCTACCCGCAGCCGCTCGACGGGGCTCAGTACGCCAACCGACTCTCGGGTGGAGATCCCGCGCTTCGCTACTGGCTGTGCGACGATCTGCTCGTCAGCGGAAGCATCCTCGATGCGGAAGACGGGCGTCAGCTGCGAGAACAGCTCGGCGTGACGCACGTCGTCAACCTGCAAACGGGGCAGTCGGACGTGGGCAAAGGATTCGACGACGGCACGCTCTTGGAAAAACCGTTCCAGGACAACGGCACGTCGGGTCTTCGCTGGCTCATGATGGACGTGCTGCCCTTCGCTCGACGCGCGCGCGTGGCGGGCGGGAAACTCTGCGTACACTGCCGGGAAGCTCGATCGCGAGCCCCGTCGGTCGCCTACGGCGTCGCACGCGCCATCCACCGCATGACGCCAGGGCAAATCGTGCAGGCCATCCGGCGCCACTGCCCCGACTACGGGCGTGGTGGCTACCATCAAATCTACCTGTCCAGCATCGAGTCCTTCGCCGGCTCGTGGAGAGGGTGAACCGAAGCCATGCGGTTCAGCCTGATCGTGATCGACGGCTTCTACAGCGACATCGACGCCATGCGTGCGACCGCGCTCGGCATGGAGTTCAACGTCGAAGGCAACTATCCCGGCCGACGATCGGCACCCTACCGGCACGACGGGATCCGCGCCGCGATCGAGAAGGCGGTGCAGGAGCCCATCACCTACTGGGACTGTCCCTACAACGGTGCCTTTCAGATCGCCATGGCACGCGATCAGACATGGGTGCACGCCGATGACACGACGACGTGGGGCGGCGTTCTCTTCATGACGCCGGATGCCCCCATCATCAGCGGCACCGCCTTCTATCGGCACCGCGCCACGGGACTGGAGAGGCGGCCGACCGACTCGGAGCTGCGCCTGCGCTGCGATCGCGACGGCGTCGATCGGACCCGATGGGATGCCGTCGATCACGTAGGCAACGTGTACAACCGCCTCGTTCTGTTCGACAGCGCGCGTTTTCACGCGAGCGAGACCTACTTCGGGCAGTCCCTGGAAGACGGTCGCCTCTTCCAAACATTCTTCTTCTCGACCGGGTGATGGACATGGCCGAGATCCTTCTGTCCATCGTCGTGCCATCCCCGGTGCGCACTGATTTTCTCGACCTCCTCATGGCCGGGCTCGACGCCCAGACGGACAAGCGCTTCGAGCTGGTCCTCGTTGACGGTCTCTACGAGCAGCGCGCAACCCAATTCGCGGCCGCCTGCAAACACAAGAGCTACGCCGTTCAGCACATCGCGCCGCTCGGCGCTCCGTCGCCACAAGCAAGCCTCGGGCGCTACATGAACTCCGGCATCGCGGCGGCGCGTGCACCGCGCGTGCTCTTTCTGCGGGATGGGAGCTGGCTCCCGCCAGACCGCGCGGGTCGGCACATTGGCTTTCATCAGGCCTACCCCACGATGGGCCTCATGGGACCACTCCTTGTCCATCCCGTCGTGGCGAGCATGGATGGCGATCCGCTCGACTGGCTCGTCTTCCAGGAAAAGGAGACCGCCGGCATCGTCGGACGTAACGACCGACGCTGCGACGAGCGCCTGGGCGCCACGGCCATGCACGACGCGCCGCTTCACTGGTTTCGAGCGGCCTCCGAGAGCGTTCCCATAGACGCGCTTCTTCTCGTGAACGGCTTCGACGAGCGCCTCGACGGTGCGGATGGCTACCACGAGGTCGATCTGGCCGATCGGATGGGCAAGCAAGCCGGTCTCGTGTGGTCCTTCGATCCATCCAACACGGTGCACCAGTTCGCCTGGACTCTCCGCGACGCGGACTCGCCCACCAACGCAAGCAATGCCGTCTATTGGGCCAGCCGCCGACGCGAAGGTTACCCGACCGCCGTGAACATCTGGAGCCTGAGCGCGCGCCGCGCCCACGGCCCCAAGGAGCTTCGGCGCGCTAGCTTCCGCGGCAAGGAGTTCTCCTTCTACGCCAGGCACGATGCCCTCCCGAGCGACAGCCCAAGCGCATACACCTTCGTGGACGAAGCAGAAGTGCGCGACCGTCACTGGACCCTGGAGCCAAACGAGACCGTTCTCGACATCGGGCCGGCCTACGGCTCCTACACGTTGACCGCCGCGGCGCAGGGAGCACGCGTCATCGCTCTGGAGCCATTCGCGCCGTGCCGGGATGTGCTCCAGGACAACGTCCAGGCCAATCCGGACATCCTCGCTCGCATCGAGATCCGCGACGTCGGCGCATACAGCCGTGACGGCTTCTTCGATCCCGAAGACGCCACCTTCGTGGAGAACGAAACGCTCCTGCCCGAATGCGACTGCTCGGGCCCGCTCCTTTGCAAGAGGCACCGCAGCCTTCGCGTCCAGGCGCTCGACACGATGGAGCTACCGGCCCAGATCGACGTACTCAAGCTAGACGTCGAAGGTGCCGAGCTGGAAGTCCTGCGAGGTGCCGAGCGTCTCCTGCGCACGCACAGACCGCGGATCCTCGTCGAGAACCACGTCTTCAAGATCCCCGCCATCGAGAAGGACGTCATCGCCTTCATCGAGTCGCTCGGCCTCGGCTACCAGTGGGTCACGACGCCGCACTTCGCCGTCTCGCACACCTACTTCTGGACCGACGACCGCGCAGGACCACGCGGCAAACGCATCACGTTCGAGACGCAGTGGCGCGCCATGTGCGAAGAGAACCGGAAGGCCGCGAAGACCAGCCACGACGGAGTGTTCGCCGGCAGGCCGTACCTATTCTACGAGTACAACGGACAGCACTCGGGCTCCTTTCGCGACGAAGTCGGCCTTCGCGAGCGATACTGGCACTTCGCGCCAGGCGACGTCGTGATCGACGCGGGTCCGCAGTTTGGTTCCTACACCATCACCGCAGCCATCCAGGGCGCCACGGTGCACGCGATGGAGCCGTGCCCGTTCTCGCTTCAGGTGCTCGGCGACAACCTCGGCTTGAACGTGCTGTCGGACCGCGTCCGTGTACACAGGGTCGGCCTACACCGAGCACACGGTTGGTTCGATCCGGAGCTTGGATACCGGGACCTCATTGTCGAACCAAACACCCTGGACGTGGTCTGCACCTGCGAGTTGTCCAGGCCCGCGCCGTGCCGCTTGCATCGGCTGGTGCAGGTGATTCCGCTCGACGGGTACCTGAACCTATCCAGGCTCGACTTCCTGAAGCTCGACATCGAGGGAGCCGAGGTGGCGGCGCTCGAAGGGGCCGCGGAGACCATCAAGCGCTTCGCGCCGAAGATGCTCGTGGAGGTCCACGCACCGACCGTGGCCGAAAGGGACGTCATCGATTGCGTCGATCGACTTGGGCTGGGCTACCGGTACGAGAGCACGCCATACTCTGGGGACTCGACGCACCTCTATTTCTGGCGTGAGCCGGACGAACCTCAGATGGGAATGGCCGAGGAGTACATGAGGAGACCATGACAAACTCTCCCTATCGATCGCCGCGTGCAAACTTTGGAAGTCGATGGCAGCTTCTAGGCGACGTGATCGGCCGCTACGCAACGACGCTGCCACGCGTGAGCTTTCAGGACGGATGTGTGAACGTGCACATTCGGGTCGCATCGGCGCGTGTGGTGGACATGCACCTATGGCCGATATCGCATACCTTCCATATCAATCGAGAAGACATCCCCCTGGAGCCCACGACCGATCCAGAGGTACTCGAAGACGCGGTGGTCGACACGCCATCGGGCCAGATGATGCTCGATCCGTTCGAGACCTTTGGTGGGTGCACGCGCTGCGCCATCGAGACCGGGCAGGCCGCCTACGTCACATGCGCCCGGCACGACTTTGACGAAATGACGTCGGTGTGGCTACTCATCCGTCGGTTTGCCACAGATCCCGAGCGGATGGCGAAGCTGAAGGACACTCCGTACGCAGACCGTCGGGCGCTATTGCTGTCGTGGGCGCGCGAGGTCTGGCTGAAGGAATGGCAGCTGGCGCCCGCCGGCAGCAAGACGCTCTGGCAGAAGAGGGAGCCCGTATGAAGTGCGTTGTGACCGGGGGAGCAGGATTCATCGGATCGCACCTATGCGACGCGCTGATCGGTCGCGGTGACGAGGTCGTCTGCCTCGACAACTTCTTCACGGGCTCACGCGCAAACGTCGCCCATCTCCTCGACAACCGCCGGTTCGAAATCGTGCGCCACGACGTCTGCGAGCCGTGGCACATCGAGTGTGACGAACTCTACCACCTGGCATGCCCCGCCTCGCCCGTGCACTACCAGCACAATCCGGCGCGCACGATCGACACCGCGGTCATCGGAACACGCAACGCCCTGGCAGCAGCTCGCGACGCCGGAGGCCATCCTCGCCTTCTCGTCGCTTCCACCAGCGAGGTGTACGGAGATCCCGCCGAGCATCCGCAGAAGGAAACCTACTGGGGCCACGTCAACTCCGTTGGCCCTCGTGCTTGCTACTCCGACGACACCGAAGTCCTTACGCGACGCGGGTGGAAACTATTCTCGGCTCTGTCTGCCGAGGACGCGGTCGCATCCATCGATGAGCGTGGGTGCGTAGAATACGTGTTGCCGACGGAACGCATCAAGCAACGAGTCGATGGCGAGATGCTCCACTTCCAGAACGCGAAGATGGATCTGCTCGTTACGCCAAACCATCAGATGATCGACGAACGCTTCGGGCGTCGGTTCGTGCGGGCGGATGCGGGTGGCGAGTGGGGCCATAGATGCACGCCGGTTGTCGGCGTGAGGCCAGAACAGCCCATGGTCAAGGCCCACTATCCCGATCCGGTCGCCGTCGAGTATCATGGCGACGTATTTTGCGTGACGGCGCCCCCGCATCACACGTTGCTCGTACGTCGCAACGGGAAGGCAGTTTTCTGCGGCAATTGCTACGACGAGGGCAAGAGAGCCGGGGAGGCCCTGTGCATCGCCTGGGCCGCGCAGTACCGCGTCGACGTCCGGATCGCGCGCATCTTCAACACGTACGGTCCCCGCATGGCGCGCGGCGATGGGCGCCTCATCCCAAACTTCATCACGCAGGCCATCGCCGGGCGCCACCTCACGGTCTACGGTGACGGCAGCCAGACGCGAAGTTTTTGCTATGTGACCGACACGGTGGACGCCCTCATCCGATTGATAGGCACCAACGTACGAGCCGCGTTCGACGAGCCCGACGGTACACGAGGTGTCCCCATCGTCAACGTCGGCAACCCTGACGAGCGCTCCGTGCTCAGCGTCGCCCAGGACGTCGTCCGCGCCTTCGGTCGAGATCCGAAGACCATCGACGCACCGTACGAGTCGGCTCTCTCGATGCTGCGCGGCTCCATCTCCGTTCGACGGGAGTCGCTGCCCAAAGACGACCCGAAGCAGCGATGCCCTGACATCACGCGCGCACGCACAGTCCTCGGCTGGGAGCCGAAGACGAGCTACAGCGACGGTATCGCCAAGACCATCGAGTGGTTTCGCTCGACCACACCACCGACAGCGTGAATTGGAAAGACAACGGCGCCTTTCGGCATCGTCAGGTGCGGTGACCACCTATCGTTGATCGCCACGTGACCCTCGGCGTCCGCCTTGTTCGTGCGCAGGCGGCAGTTGTGGTTCGCCGTGGACAGATCGTTCTCGTACCAGAGCCACTGCACGAAGACGTCGGGCACCATCCGACGCAGGTTCTGTAGAACCTGACGTCGACGCGGGCGGTAGCCGCACCACAGATCCGCCACGACGACGTGGCGACCCGACAGGATGACGTCCGCCACAGCGCGACGTCGAGCCGTGCCATGGGGACCACGATCGCTGAAGCCCTCGTCGAAGGTGCTGACGTCCGGGCAGGCCTGACCGACCCGTTCGAGTAGCCATGTTTTCCCCGAGCCGCACAGCCCGACCACAACCGTGAGCGTTCCCGCGCCCGACGCGCGCCTCTTGCCACGAGTCACATGCGAATTGTACATCATTGCGTAACGAATCGTACGCCGTCGAACGATTCGTTGATGATAGCCTGGTCGAGTTGGATTCATGCGCATCCATCTCGCCATCCCTCCGTGCGCGTTTCTGATCGACGATCGCGCCTTTCCGTTCATCGGCCCGCTACAGATCGCCGCTGTCGCCCGCGAGCATGGGCACGACGTCCGCGTCTCCGACCTCACGGGCTACAAGCGCAGACACCCGGAAGTGACGCACGCACGCACCGAGGACGTCACCGTCGAAGCCGTCGCACAGTTCACTCGTGAGCTTTCCGAGTGGAAGCCGGACATCGTCGGCTTCTATTCGCTCGCCGCACAGCATCCGACCGTCGTTCAGCTGCTTCGCGTGGCGCGCGAGATCGCACCGCAAGCGCGAACGCTCCTCGGAGGGCCGCACGCCAATACGACACCCGATCGCTGCGTCGAGGAGGGCTTCGATCACGTCGTTGTCGCCGACCAGGGCGGTGGCGGCGGTGAGCCCGGGTTTCTGCGAGCCCTTCAGCCCGACGCGCCCTCCGTCATCCGGGTGCCAAGCCGCATCGGGGTCGACTGGGAGTGCGATCGGTGGCCGCTTCCCGCGCGCGACCTCATCGATCTGCCTAGCTACCGCTACGAGATCAAAGGCGAGCGCGCCACCAGCATGATCAGCACGATGGGATGCCCCTACGCATGCACCTTCTGCTCACACTGGGGCTCCTACAGGAAGCTCGAAGCCAAGAGCGCGAAGCGCGTCGCCGAGGAGCTTTCCAGCATCCGCCGTGACTACGGTCTGAACGCCGTCATGGATTACTCGGACGAGATCAACCTGCGTCCCGACTTCGTCGAAGAGTTCCTACCCATGATGCGCGCCAGCGGCTTCATCTGGCGCGCATTCTTCAAGAACGGTCGCAACCTCACGCGTCCCGAAGTCTTTGAGGCCATGGCCGCCAGCGGCTGCGTCGCACTGTGCACCGGCGCCGAAAGTGCGAACGCCAAGATCCTGAAAGATGTCCGCAAGGGCGCCACACGCGAGGACAACACGAACTTCGTGGAGTACTGCGTCCGGTACGGCATCGAGCCCAAGGTGTTCACCCAGGTGGGACTCCCCGGCGAGACACAGGACACGGTCGTCGAGCTGCGCAACTGGCTCGTCGACGAACTCGCACCACGTGGCCTCAAGGACTTCGACGTCACGATCACGACGCCCACCGAAGGCACGCCCATCTACGACGCTCCGGAGAAGTTCGGGATCACATTCGACAAGGAGAAGGTGCGGCTCGGCCTCTACAAGACCGTGCCAGGCGAGTACGTGAGCCACGTCAGCTATCCGCACATCAGCGCCGGTGAACTCGTACGCGCACGGCAATGGGTCGAGGATGAGGGACGCAAGGCGATGGGCCTAGCGCCACTCGTCGCCAAGGACGACGGCTGAAACCTGTGGCGGCCGTCCGTTCCGCCCACCGGGCGGCGGCGCGCAACCGCAGCCACCAGCCACCGGACAGGCCGTGAACCGTCTGGACCGCTCCGAAGCACGCCTGACCACAGGCGGTCGGAGCATTCGGCTGAAATCGAGCGTGCCTGGACCACTTGTTTGACGTGTACGGCATTACGCCGTACATTGCTCCGCGTGGGTCAAAGAAGGCGCGAAAACAGGCTTGCGGTCGAGCGACTGGAGGTGCGCTGCACAAGCACGGAGAAACACGTGTGGCTGGCGGCGGCTGCCCATGCCAAGCGCTCGCTCAGCGACTGGGCTCGGCTTTCGCTTTTGGAGGCGGCAGCCAGGTCCAAAGAGGAGAGTGGCCATGGAAGTGGCTAACGCCATTCACCCGCTGAACGTGATCGCCAACGCGCTTCAACGCTCCGGGCTAGGCGAGTCTGTGCTCATCGGGACGATGGCCGCGGCAGTGCACGGCGCACGCGTTCTCACGGACGACTTCGACTATCTCGTGCCACCATATCGCGACCTATCCAAACGCATCCAAACCATGGCGACGATTCTAGGAGCCAGCGTTCACCCGCCGAAACGGCCGTACGGAACGACGATGCTCTTCGTCACTCCATCGAACATGCAGATCGACTTGCTCGTCCGCATCGACGGAATCCGGTCGTTTCGTGCGCTGCGAACGAGAGCCAAGGTTTACGCGGATCTCGGCAACACACCCGTCGCGACACTGCGAGACGTGATTCGCAGCAAACGCGCGGCCGGGCGTCCGAAAGACATGGCCATCATCCCCGAACTGGAGGCGACTCTCCATGAACTCGAACAAGAACATCGGACGGCGACGAAGCGTCGCTGACGACAGGTCACTGTGGGACCTACCGTTCAGGCCCCAGGATACCCTCGGCCTCGCGCAGGACATCGATGAGCACGACGCTATAGCGCGTCGGATTCGCCTATCGCTGCCCCTGGAGCAACGCATGAACGTGTGGTTGCGACGAACCAGCTTACCGAGGCAACGCGGGCATTGAGGCAAGACGCGGCAGCGCAAAAGGACGGAAGGACGAGCGCGATCTCATCCGAATCGTCCACATGCTCGCGACGTCGGGCCTACAGAAGGACCGCCTGGGAAAGTTCGTGACGGACGACACGATCGCGCTGCTTCTGCACGTTCTTCAGTCGTCAGCCGCGTTCTCGGCGCTCGCACCAGACAACATGAAGCTTGCCAACAAGTTGAGGTCTGCGTTCGTGAAGATCATCGGTGAGGTCAAAGGCGGCAGGAAGTAGAACACCATGAAGCCCATCGCCTGCGTCGTCATGATTCCTTCGCCGAGAGTGCTACCAGAGCACGCAGCACCGCCGGGACCAGTCTTGTCGACGTTCACGATCGGTCAGCTGTGTAAGCTGGCCCGCGTTCCGATGCGCGTCTCCGGCGGAGAGGACGTGAAAGTCGTCTGCATCGAGGCGAAGGATCACTTCTTCGGATCTGACGGTGTGTACTACGTGGGCGTGGCCACGCGTCCGCGGACACGAGTCGGAGCCCTTCGCGTCCTGGAGGTGCTAGCGCACGGATTTCACGACTACGCCTCACGCGAATGCATCTGTGGGCGTGGATTGTTCGCAGCTCCAACAGGACGGCGCGGACGCCCGAGACTTGGAGCGCTCCCGATGACAGCTAGGGAACGGATGGCTGCCATGCGTTCGCGACGACAGCAGCACAATCCGTGAGCGTTAGCCGCCGTTTCACCACCTGCCCTCAATTCGAGTCCGAAAGGGCCAGAAGCGCATCACGACGACATGTCGATGGGACCCGCAAGGATCTCCACGGCATCGAAGCCGCGGTACTCGTCACCACGATACGACCGCCCGCTGTCGTAGTGGCGTAGCTCCTCGTCGTCGCCGAACAACATCCAGCTCGCGCGCTGGTCGTCGAGACGCGCGATCACAGGAGCGCCTCCATTGTGGCGCACCCAGAAGTACCCGCCGCGTGGGTGCGCCGCCTGAAACGCGGAAAGGCGCGAGGCGTACACTGCCTGTGCCTCATCCCGCCGACGCTGGGACTCCGCGTCGCGTTCGTCCCGTCGCGCCTGTTCCGCCAGTGCAGCTTGGCACGTGGGGAAGGCCTCCGCGTCGACACGAATGCGGTACGGGCCCTGCGGCCCAGGATCATTGGTGGGGCCACGCTTCGATGCACCGCAGCGCAGGCAGTGGTAGTGCGCGAAGCCGTTGTGCCTCTCGTTGGGCTCGGACGGGAACGTGTGCGGCGTCTCCTGCTCTCTTTCGGCCGGGGATACCGTAGATGCGGACGGATGCACGGCGGGCGGCATGACGCGAACGAGGACGTCTACCTCCTCCTCGGTGAAGAACTTCACACCGTTGGGGACATCATAGTCGCCACACTCGGCGGGGTCCGCCTGCCGCGGATCGAGCGCGAGCCAGTAGCCAGGCCCAGAGCCCGAGAACATGGGGCAGCCGAGGTAGACCACCTCCTCGTGGAGCACCCAGAAGTACCCACGCGGGTGGCGCTCGAAGAACGCCCGCTGGGCAGCCTCCAGGCGTTGCTTCCCTTCGAGGGACAGACGCTCCTCCTCGGCCTTCTCCGCCGCCAACTTGGCGCGCACCTCGTCACACGGCATCGTGGCCAGCGTGAAGTCCAGCTCACGTACCATCGCGCAGTTGGCGTGGTCCCGTAGTGGCAGGACGGGACGCTGCTTGACCGCACCGCACGCGCATCCCGCGTAGACACGGGCCTGAAAACCGTAGCCACCCCACGCTTCGAGCGTTTCGTCTCCCCACGCGGACCACGTGTGGCTCGGGTGGATCGTCTTCGGATCCGGCTCGTACGTGGCTTCGCGATGCCTGGTCTTCATCGGCGTCCCTCGCTTGTCGAACGAAACGTATAACAGTCGGCGCCTTCCGCAGCAAACCAGCTACTCTCGGGCCCACCATGACCCGCAAGGACTACGTCGTCGTCGCCGAGATCCTGTCGACCGTTCGGGACCGCGCCGAGCGGCAGCGCCTCGCCGAGGCGTTCGCGAAGTGGTTCCGGCGCGACAACCCCGCCTTCGATGTCGAGCGCTTCTCCTCGGCCATCTTCAAGGAGCCCGAGGGCAAGCGTTCCGGCTCCTCAAGGACCCCGCGTCGCAAGCGGAGTAGCCGGCCCAGTCGGTAGCCCGCACATGGCGGCGTGTTATACTGTCTGTCAGACATGCCAAGCCGTTGCTACAGCCGTGTGACCACGACCACGGAGACCGTCGCCAATCCGCGCGGACACCACTACAGGCTCTCCATCGGCGCCGACCTCGATCGTGACATCCGTCGCGGCGCGAGGGATGCCGGCATCTCACTCGAAGAGTTCTACCGACGCGCCATTCTGCTTCTCAAGCACGCGGTAGAGGCCGACCGCGTCACGCTGATCACGTACCGAGCTGACGGGCCACACGAGCAGAACGTCATCATCCGGTAGACGCGTGGCTCCCCAGCGCAAGGACTGACTAGCGCAGATGTTCGACGCGGTGTATAACACCAGCGCCGTCGAAGAACGTGCACAAGGAGAACATCATGCGACTGGTATCCCTCCCATCAGGCCACCGTCCCATCCTCTACGGCGAGACGCCGTTCGGCTGGCGGTTGAACAACGACCGCTCGGGCCTCGTCAAGGACGAGACCGAGCAGCGACTTCTTTCGGTGGTCAGGCACATGTACATGACCGAGCGGTTGCCGATGCGCGGCATCGTCGAGCGACTGCGCAAGATGGGCATGCGCAACCGACGCGGGCGGCCCTTCGGGCTGAGCGGCGTGTGGGAGATGATCCACCACCGCAACGAGGCTCCGCCGGAGTCGAAGCGCGCGGCTGGCAAGCGCGCCGCCAAGAAGGTCGGCAGGCGTCGTCGCCAGGCCTAAAGCCTAGGAGGCGCTTCGAGCCCGGACTACGCTTCGAAGTGCTTCCGGAGCACGCGGTAGACCGTGCGTGCGTCCCGAAGGTTGAGGTGGACATGACCACCGCCGCGCACGTCGATGTGCAGGCCGTTCAAGGCCGCGACCGGACACTGGCTGAGGACACTGGCATTCGTGCGCCTTCGAGGACGCTCGCCCATGATGAGACGCGGCTCGATCGTGCCCGTCCAGCGCTGCTTGCCATGCTTGGTGTGTCGAATGCTCATGCGACAGCTCCTTCCTTCTTCTCTTCCTCGGTGGACCGATAGCCAAGCTGGCCCACCAGCGTCTCGATCCGCATCGCAGCCACGAACTCGCGCGCGGTCGACGCCTTCTTCGCCCGGATGGCAAAGAGGGCGTGCGGACAGCTCGTCTTGAACGCTTCGGCCGCGAACGCCTTCTGCTCGGGGATGCCGCTGAGGCGCGCGTACTCGGCCTCGATGAGTGTCACGTAGGCGTCGACCCGCACTTGAGCCTCGTCGAGCCGCGGCTTGAACTCCGGGAACGCCGCGATGACCTCACTCGTCTCGCCCGTCCGCGCGATGTGCACGAACGCCTTGATCGTCATGCCGTCCTTGGCGTGGTGCAGCGCCACATAGCCTGGGTGCTTGACCTTCACGCGCTGAAACCGCGCGTCCACGACGACGTAGCCCTCTTGCGCAAGCGGCGACATCGACCCGAACGTGCCAGTGATCTCCTCGAAGGAGCCGAGCCCGAAGGCTCGGACGCGCGGCAGGGACGGCAATCCGAGCGCTGCCACGGCCTGTTCGATGGTCAGCTCACCGTCGTCCAGATCCCGAGCCCCGAGAAGCGTCAGCCCCGCCTGCTTATGCTGCACGACCACACGATTGTAGGGCGTCGTCAGCTCGAAGAAGAAGCAGAGGCGCCGATCCTTTGAAGGCGGAGCCAGCGATCCGTACTCACCCAGCGTCCGCCAGAAGAGATCCGAGAAGACGAGACCCGACTCATGGACCGCGCCGACCGCATCCGGCGAGCCCGTCGTCGCCACGTGCCAGCGGCCGTCGTACGCGTAGACGACGCAGAGCGAGCCGTCGACCTTCTCCAGCACGGTGGCCGTCGCCCAGTCGATGGGCGCCGCATGCACCTCACCGTGGTTGAAGAACTTGTCGAACGCCCGCGAGACGACGTCCCAGCTCTGGGACTCGTCGAGGACGATGCCGCGGCACTCGCGCACGAGCGGCTCCTCGAACGGCGAGGCGTTCTGATCGTACTTGAACAGCACGAGGTGCGGGTACTTGCCGTGCCTCTTGGCGACGATGCTGTACTTGGAGAGCAGCTCGGACGTCGCCTGCTCGGTCGACGCGCTGCCCCGAAGAAACGCCTGGATGAGTAGCTCGTTCATGTGCTCGCCACATCCTTCTAGCCGAGGACGGCGTCCGGAGGTCGAGTATTACGCGGTGTCTGACACCTCCACACGTAACCGTCCGACCCATCCCGGACGTTGCGGCGTTCGCGTATGCTGATCGAGCTGACCAGCGCTCTCGGAGTCCCTAATGACCAGGTCTGGCGACACCATGAACACGTCCGGCGAGAATGTGCAGATCCCGCTCCAGAAGCACTGCGCGACTTGCGTCTGCGGCGAGGACTACCGTGGCGACGGTCTTCGCTTGTCCAAGTTCCACGACGCGGCCGTCGCGCTGTCCACCGAGCTTTTCCGATTGAAGCCCAGTCCGGGTCAACAGCTCAACGCCATCGAGTTCGCACTCGAAACTGCCTTCCGCAAGGGCGTGGCTGCCTCCTTGAAGCAACCTTGACCGCCTGCCCGCGCGCGGACATTCCTACTGCGCGACGCAGACCGAGAACGGCGTCTGCTGGACGTAGCAGCAGTCCCCGGCCGCACAGACGAGCGCCGGACACACGATCGGCGATCCACCGGCGATGGCCTCGTTCGCCTCCATCGCGTACTGGCTGGTCATCGGACACGCGACCGCTGTCGTCGAGCTGTCGCTGCCGGCGCTCGCATCGTCACCCGTAGCGCCCGACTCCGTGGAGCCTGTCTCCACACCGCCCCCGGCGTCCGCGGCGACTCCAGCCTCCGGCGGCGATGCCTCGGCCGCGCTCCCGCTGTCCGTCGTCACGCTGCCGCCGCCATCGAGCGGAGGATCCGATCCGTCGGGCGTCGCGTCTCCACCGCTCTGCGACCCCTGGCCGACCTTTCCGGCGTCGTCTTGGGTGCCCAGGCCGTCGGGGGACGCGTCCGACCCGATCGAACCGTTCATGTAGACCCCGCCGCACCCCATCACGAGGCAAAGCACGAGTAGGACGAAAAGGGCTCCCGCGCAGCGAAGATTCCGATGCATTACATGATGTATAACACGCGCGCGAAAAGGTGCAACGCAGAGTGCGACGATATGGCTCCGGATTCCCAAGACACTGGGAAATGCGCGCGTTTCCAGCGCTTCTAGTACCAGTAGTAGACCGGCCAGACGGGGCCCTGCTGGCCGGCACCCCAGGTCTGCCGCGGCGGATCGGGCGGACGGGGAGGAGGAGCCGGCAGATCGTAGTGGACCTCCGGCACGAAGTACATCACCTGCGGCACAGGCACGTACGGAACGGGCTGCACGGGCTGCGGCGCGCCACCGTTGCCCGTGGCGTACCAGCCGTATCCGTAGGGCCAGACACCATGGCGGTACATGACCCAATTGGAGCACGGCTGGCAGACGACCGTCTACTTGGGCTCCCGCGCGACACGTTGCGTGGAACCGTGGACCGCAGCGACGGCTTGGTAATCACCTTCCGGATTCGGCTTGTACGTGACGTAGCCGTCGCTGGTTTGAGGATCTCGGCTCTCGAAGACGTCGATCCGCGTCGGATAGTCCTCGTTCCCGTAGACGATGGCCGACTTGTACTTCCGGATGTCGAGCTTGGGCAGATGGACGTCCCGGAGCCACTCCATGTCGTCGTGGCCGTTGATGAAGTTCGGGCGATCCGTATCGGACGCGTTGCCGAAGTGGCGAAGGCCTCCACGACGCATGTTCCCCGATGCCGCATGCGACAGCGGGTAGTTCTTCACGATGCGCGCCTTGAACCGGTCCAGCGACGCCTCGACCATCTTCGACATGGCGACGAGTCGCGCCATCGTCATCTGCCCCTTCGGATCCTGGATCGCGAGCCAGCCCGCGCTCCGACCCGTGAAGTAGACCTCACCCACCCATGGGAACTTCTTCATCAGCGCGACCTGGAAGGTCGCGAGCGCACTGCGGACCTCGTCCCAGAGCTGCTCCTCCGTGATGTTGGCGCGCATCGTGAGGAGCTTGACGTTGAACTCGTAGACCGTACCCGGCGCGCCGAGCTTGCCATGGTAGCGCACGCTCGGCAGCGGCACGAACGGGTTCATGCCAGGGTTGTACGGACGCTTTCGCGATCGGGATGAGCGCTTGGTCGCCATGGGCTTCTCCTCAGCCGCGCTTCCACTTGGCGCTTCGGAAGGAAGGCACCTTGCTGCGGGGCACGCCCAGCCTGCCCAGAATGTCGACGAGCTGAGCGTACTCCTCGTTCGCGACCTCGCGGAGGTACTTCTCCCCCGAATCCGATTCGATACCCCAGAGGCCCGGGCTCGCGATGTGCTGCACCGTGCCGCCGACGATGACATCGACCTCGGCCAGGACACCGACGAAGTCCCACAGGCCCTTGTGAAAGCGATCGACGCGCTTTTGATCTTCCTTGGCGTACGCCGGATCGCCCCCGGAGTACTTCTCCTCGGGCGTCATGTCGGGATCGTGCTCGACCACGATCTGGAGTTTCTCGACCTTGACGTCCGATCGAGACCGGCGAGCAGGACGCGACGACCTACGAGCAGCCATGCCCGCGAGTTTCGCACGATTCGTACCCGACACACAATGGCCGATGGGTACGCCAACCTAGGGATCTTGCTCGTCATCGTCCCGTGGCTTGAGCGCCCGCTCGGTCGCCTCCACTGCCTGGCGCAGCTCTTCGGACGGCGTCTCGGGCGCAGCAAGAGCCTTCTGGGCAGCCGAGAGCAGCAACTTCAGGAGATCCCGCAGCCTGTCGCGGTCAGCCAGCATCCAGTCACGCCACTCGCTGTCCACACGACGCGATTCCCGCTCGAAGACGATGGCATCCTTCGGGTTCTGTGGACCGCTCTGGCGCCAGAACTCCTCGGCGAAGTTTCCACGAAGCGCATCACGCCACTGCGCGTCGCGCGCACGGACCGCCTCGCCTGCGTACTCATCCAGCTCCGAGGCCAGCAGATCGATCAGCTCCTCACGCGTGTTGACGCTGTCGTAGTGGGCTTCGGCGCGGTCTCGCGACGCCACAGTCGGCTTGTGCTCGGGCTCGTCCTCGCCCTCGTTGGGCGGGAACGTCCCCGCAAGCGCATCCGGATCGATGAGGTCACCGTCATCGTGGCGATCGTGCTCTTCCATGGTCCACTCTCCGCGCGAGCTTCTTGGAGTATCACGAAACGTCGAGCCGTTCGCGACGTCGATACCGCACTTGCGTGGCTTAGCCAGCGCAGGGAGTTATCGCCGACGCACGATCGACATCATCGCGGACTCGTCGATCCGAAAGCGCGCAGGATCGAGCTTTCGAAGCGGTGTGCCGTTCCAGGTGGCTCGACGCTCGGGGCGCCATGGCGTCGGCGAGTAGAGAACGCCCGCATCCGTCTTCACGACGGTCGTGCCGCCATCTTTCGCCCGTGTAACGTCACGCACGGGCACGCGCGAGAGGTACGGCGGCCTGCCGATGAAGAACCAGAAGTCGTACGAGCGCTGGTACACCGTGTCGCTCACGTAGAGGATCGTGCCGTCCGGCGCCACGAACATGTACTCCGGCTGCCGCACCGCCGGCAGCGGCACCACGTACAGATCGTCTTCCCAGACACTCGGAGCGCGGTAGAACTTATCCCGCCCAAGCCGAAGGACGTCGTGATCGCGGCGCAACTCGAACTCGCGCCCGTTCGTCGGATCCTCGAACGTGAGCTTGAATTCCTCGCTCCATCCAGCGAAACCTCGACCCGCCATCTCGCGAAACGTCACACCGTCGTCGCTGTAGAGCAGATCGCCATCCGCGATGGGCGTCGGCTTGCGGAACGCGATCGCGCCACCGCGCGGGGAGCGGAAAACCTCGATCTCCGTCAAGACAACCGCGTCGCAGCACGAGTCTCGATCCTGCTCCCAGGACGGGAGCATGTGGTCGGTGGGGTAGTAACCGAAGGGCGAGGCGTACACGCTGGTGGAATTGTCCCACAGCGAGCCGGCCAAGGCCAGCAACGCGCTCGCGACGAACAAACCCTTCCCGTCGGAGCTGTCACGCGTGGCCTTGTCGCGGCTATCATGACGCTCAAGAGGACGAAAATGACCATGACCACCTGGTGCGCTGTCTGCCCGGAGTGCGGCATTCCTGTCCCCGTCTACGAGCTGGACGATCCACGCATCTTGGAGCACGCGGCTCGGAGTGTTCCGGATGCCTTCCTAGCCGAGTTCAATCATCGCTGGCATGAGCTGGCTGACCTAACGCGCGCAGCGTGGCGCGACCAGAAGCACCCGAATCCAAGGCGACGGCGAGATGGTGTCGAATTCGAGGTGCAGGACAACACGGAACGTGACGCGCTCCTCGCACGATGGGCGGTGCTTGCGGGACGCTGCGGTGGCTCACTGAGAACTGCGCCCACCGTCTTCCGGAACGGCGATCACGAGGGCGAGAGGCTAGCGCTGAAAGAACACGCGACCACGAGTTCGAGCGTGTGAGAAGGCTCGTGCGCTCCGTGCGTTCCAGAGCTTTACCGGAACGGAAGGAACGACTCTGCCGCGATAGCCGTGGCCACCCGGTCGAAGTCTTCGAGCGCAGCTCTCCTCAGCTCAAGCGGCAGTTCACTGCGCGCGATTCTCTCGCGTAGACGCTTTGTCCCGAACACGACCTCGCACGCAAGCAGCGGGCTCAAGCCATCATCGTTCACCAGGGACCGAATCACGTCTGACAAGAAGTCCGCCAACAACCAATCGACCACTCGCCTCAACACGGTACGACCCTTCGGCGACGCCCCAGCCGGCGCAGCCGAACGCCGCGATCCGTCAAACCATCAGCCCATTCGCGCAGTGCACACGCCGTTGCTTCGGCACGCCGTGTGGAAGGGTGACCCGCAAGCGCACGCGCGATCAGCCGGGCTTCCTGGCTGAGAGAGACGACGAGCCGCGCGCGATAGCTCCTAGGAAGCCTTGGAGCTTGCACCAGCAACGCCAAGACTGTCGCGTCATGCGCCGAGAGCGTCTTCGCGCCAGGAGAGAAACGGCTGCTCATCGGCTCATACCTCCTACTCACGCTCGTCTGGCTCCATCACCCGCGATGGCCACGCCGTACGTGGCAGCGATTCGCCGCAGCCGTCGCTCGCACGGTCGCTTGCCTGCGGTCGGAGCGCGCACGGCCTCGCGCACAGCCGCATGGGCGCATTCGCGGACCTTCTCCCAGAAGATGTCCGGATCGAGCGGAGACAGAACCGTAGCGCTGGGCGCCATCTCCAGAGAGCCTCTCGCGTATCGAAACACCACCGCCTCGTGCTCGTCCGTGCCGTTCATGATGTCCGCGAGGAGGCGCCGCGTGATCTCCTCTTTCGGCAGAAACGGTCCGCCCTCGGTCTCGCTCTCATTCACCCACTCGACACGAAGCTCGATCGTCCCCGTGCAAAACGGCGCTTCACACATGCAGGCGTGCCAACTCTTCTCCAGCGCCGCCTTGAGACCCACCCAACCGTAATGGATCGTGATCTCCTCGCCCTCGGCGATCGGTCGCACAGCCCGCACGAGCATCGCGCCACGCTGGTACTCCGCCCACCGAGAGTTCGGGGCGCAGGAGTGGTTGATGAGGTGTGCGCCCGGCACTTCCACGTCCTCGGCGTAGAGGTGGTCGCCCGACGGCGTACCCACCGCGTACTCGTTGATGCGCTCGAAGAGCGCTCTGTCCGAACCTCGGAGCGCGAAGAGATCCGATCGGGTGATGAGTCGACCCTGGTAGGAGGCGACGTACTCCCCTGGGGAGAACGCTCGCGTGGCGAAGGCAGATCGCCCCACGCCCGGTCTCTGACCGATGCGAACGTGCTCGTTGCGCAGCGCCGAGGCCACCTGATTGCGCTGCGTCCAAGGCTTCGAGGCCTTCATGTCGGCTAGAAACTACCACCGAGACCAAAACCCGCCTGGTGCGGCCCGACGTCGGGCGACACCCGAACGTCGCCGCGCGGCCAGAGCGTCCATGCGGCGACCGCGCCCACCGCGCTCACTCCCGCGACGACGAGCGCCACCTGCGAGACGGTCACCGTCGTGTGGTAGCTACTCATCATCGACTGCGTCTGCGCGCAGGCGGGGCTCGACAGGCTCGCGCAGCCTGCCGGATGCGCCGCCTCGAACGTCGTGAGGCTGCCCGCCTTGCCGTTGGCGTCCGCCATGAGGACGAAGCCAACGGCGGCTGAAGCGACGGCGACACCCGTCGACGACCAGCGCACGACGTCGCGCGCAGCGTGCGAGGCCGTGGGCGGCGGCTCGGCGACTGCGGACGCGTGGTCCGCGAGCGGATCCCGCGCGGGCGCGGGCATCACGGCCGGCGGCGCGGGCTCGGGCGGCGGAGGCTCACGTCCCTTGATCTTCATCGTCTGACCCGCCGCCACGTCGAAGTCGAAACGTTGACCGTCCCACTCGACCACGTGCGGGCCTGGCTCCAAGTCCTGATCGGTCAGCGGCATCGTCCCGATGGGCTTGCCGTCGAGCGTGACAGCGCTCCCCGCCGCGCCATCAGCTTGCAGATGCCCGAGTCCCGCGCGCGCCCGAGCGAGGTAGTCCGACAGCGTCTTCAGCTTGGGGTGGCCGAGCTGCCCGAGCACGTGCTGGTGCGCGTCGTAGAGGCGAAGATGCGCCATCCCCTGCATCAGCCGCCCCGTATCGACCTCGGAAAGCGCGAGGTTCCAGAGGTGCGGATCGCTCGGCACGAGGGCGTAGGCTTGCGCAAACGCTTTGTTCGCCACCTCGTACATGGCCTTGTCGTGCTTGTTCTCGGCCACGTCGTAGGCGCGCAGCCCCTGCTGGAACGCCTTGGTCGCCTCGGCCTTGTCGTCGGCCAATGCCGACGCCGCGGCGCCAAGAATGCCGACCAGCACGCAGATGAGCAACGAGTTCTTCATGAGGGCTCTCCCTTGGGACGCTGCGCGATGCGGACTGGGTTGTCGTCGTCGCGAGGATTGATGACGAGCGCCGTCGGCGTGTCCTTGAGGAAGGTCACGTCGAATGTCGCTCCACAGTGTGGACACAGCACGGGGGCCGAGCCTTCCTTCTTGAGCACGATCTGGCAGCCTTTCGTGGCTGCGCCGCACACGCAGACGAGGTCCAGCGTGATGCGCGCCAACGTCTCGCTCATGACGCCTGTACCTCCTCACCGCCACCCGAAGCGCGCTCGTCTCTCTTCGGAACGACGCCTTCCTCGATGTCGCTCGGTGCCTTGAAGAAGCGCGTCGTCGTACCCGGCGCAGTCTGCATCGCCGAAAGCGCCGCCATGTGCAGGTCCGCATCCCACTCGGGATCGTCCTCACCACCGTCCGGCGTGACGGTCGCTCCAAGCTCGGTCACGAACCGGATCGGACCGTCACTGGACCCCTGAAGGCGCTCGATCTGCTTGCCAAGAAGATGGAAGAACTGCCCGAGCCGCCTGCCGTAGCTGCCCATGCCGATCCCGAACACCTCGAACCACACCGCATCGTGTTTGTAGCCGCGATCGCGCGCGTAGCGGCCGTTGCCGATGTAGACGATGACCGAGCCATCGCTCGGTAGCCTACGCAAGACACGCAGGTACGGCCGCTCCGGATCCGTGGACCACTCGAAGCCGTCGAGCGGCTTGTCGATGAAGTCCGCCGCTGCGATGAGGCGCGTCGGGAAAATCTCCGTGCTCACGCGGCGACCCCCCTACTCCTCTCGATCGAGCTTGGTCGAAACCGGAACGTCGGACTCGTGAGGTGAAGGTCGCGTTGCCGCTACACGCGGCCGCGGGCGCGGCAACGCGGCGGGTCGAGGCGGCGCGGGCGGAGGTGACGCTGCCGCGCTGGCGCTGTCCAAGGCCAACGAGGACAACGAAAGCGCCGCCGAGGATGAAGCCGACGGGACCGGTGAAACCGGCGGCAGCTCGGGCTCGCCGGGGAGATCGGAGCCAGCCACGACGACAGAACCCGTTGCGGTCGCAGCGGGCTCGCTCGCCGCCACGCCGCTACGGGCCCGCGCCAGCGCGAGGCCCAGAATGCCGAGGCACGAGAGGATGACCAGCCCGCACACGGCGATGAGCCACGCAGGCAGCCGGGCTCGACGCGGGATGGCAACCGTGATCGGCAGCTCGACGGGCTCGTGCACCCGCCGCATGCGCAGCGTGTAACCTGGCTGCTCAGCGCCCGGGGGAGGCATCTCGTCGATGCTCGTGCAGGAGAGCAGCACGCTTGGCTCCTCGGGACGCGCGCCGGAACCCATGGGCAGCGTCCTCGGACCCGCGTGATAGTGCGCAGCGAGCTGACCACTGCTCTGGTCCACCGTGGTCGTGCGCGGGAAGCGTTCGGCATTCAGGCCGCCGAGAAGGCGCATCGCCAGCGAGTCGTCGAGGGTCGGACGCTCGTAGCGGTACCCGTCGTCTCGCGGCGGCGCGGGCTCCGGATCGGGGCCCGGATCGGAGAGGGGAGGACCGCCCGGCGCCGTGTCGCGCGACAGATCGCGGCCGCTCGGTCGAGCGGTCGCGACGTGCTCCCCCGGGGGCTTGCGGCTGCCCATCGTCTAGCGCCGGCCTCCAGCTTGCTGGAGATCGTCGAAGAGCACGCCCTCGATGGGCTGGACGACCGTGCCGCTGCGCGACAGCTCCACGGGCATCATGGGCGTGGCCTCCGCCGTCGTCGTGACGCTGAGGTCCGGCAGCGACGTGGACGCGACCGTCGTGTTCACGTTGGTGATGCAGCAATGCGGGAGACCCGTCTCTTCCGTCAACACGCCGTGATGCACGAGCGCTTCGTGCAGATCGCGAAGGTACCGATCGATCTGCATGCTCGCACGCTCGGCCGTGATGCCGCCTGACTTCCATTCGGCGACGATCTCCTGCATGACGCGCACGACCTCGCCCTCGCGGCCGCTCAGCCACGCGACGAACGCCTCCTTGCGCGTCGGCGGCCTGACCTCGTAGCTCGCGAGCACCTTGCAGAAGGACTCCGCGTGCGTGACCGACGCCTGGAGCGGGCTTGGATAGAACGGACCGAAGACCTTCATGACAGCACCCTTCCCCTTGTCAGAACGCCCAGCCGAGCATCCCCTCGATCACCGGCGTTGCCCCTCGGATCGGCGCGCTCTGCGGATCACCACCTCCACCAGCGTAGTA
>Ga0307474_10000248_pt1 | contig 39404 bp, 35 predicted proteins | sample atmos_gasesECM1C_2_FD_203312 | JGI IMG/M metagenome (GOLD analysis project Ga0307474, IMG submission 203312) | Hardwood forest soil microbial communities from Morgan-Monroe State Forest, Indiana, United States - atmos_gasesECM1C_05 | ecosystem: Environmental > Terrestrial > Soil > Temperate... | reverse complement strand
GGACGCGATTTACTTCCGAAACATACTCCTCATCACTGCATCCCTTGAAGCATGGCGCCAGGCACATCTTCATTTCGGAATAAATGCAGCCGGGAAACGCTGGGTCGGGGTGCAGTTCGTCCACACAACGGCGCATCTTGAAGAAGTCGAGGGAATCGTTCATGAACTTCTCGGCCATATTGCGGGAGTGGAAAGGCCCGTAGTAAAGCGCGCGCCCGTTGAGTCGACCCAGCCGCGTCGTGATCGAGGCTCGCGGATACTGATTTTCGAGATGCAGCTTTACCAGTGGCGCGAAACGGAATCGCATGCGGCGAGAATAAGTCTTGGGAAAAGCTGCTCGCAGAACCGTATACAGCACGAAGCCCGATTCGAAGTCGGAGCCTGTCGGCGTGTACTCAATCCACCGGACACGATCGCGCAGATTGAGTTTCCTGCTTTGTTCTGTGATCGGCCGCTCCTCGATCGGCCCCAGCAGGCGTTGCAGGCGGCGGCGAAGATTCGCTGTCTTGCTGACATATGGCTCGGCTTGGGCGTCTTGGCCGCGCAGCAGGAACACGGCCGGGGCGGAAGGAACGCCGGCGAATACTTCAGCGTCACGTTCAGGCGCGAATTCTAGGCACTCCGTAAGCACGAATGTATTCTAGTGCGGATTGCCAGTGAACTCAGCCCTCTTGAGCGGTCATTGCGCTCACGTATTGGATCGTCGCCAAAACCCCTTCCTTAATTGTCAATCGCGGGCGCCATCCCAGAGCGCGAATTCGCGAGCAATCGAGCAGAATGAATGGGCTGTCCCCCACCCACCCGCGTTCCCCGCCAGAGTAGGTAAGCTTCGGCTTAAGGCCGAGATGCTCACAAATCCAGCCGATGGAATCATTCACCTCGCAGTACTCATCCGTACCCAGATTGAAAATATTCACTTTGCTCTCGGCGCGATCAAGAGCTGTGAATACCGCATCGATGCAATCCTGTACATATAAATACGACTTTCTTTGATGGCCGTTGCCCAGAACGTGAAGATGATCGGGATGCCTGGAGAGCTGCTGCCAAAAATCGAACACGTGGCCGTGCGAGTAGCGCTCCCCAAGAATCGACACGAATCGAAAAATGTAAGCCTGCATTCCGAAGCCTTCGCAATAGGCTTGGATCAGCCCTTCTGCAGCAGCTTTCGACGCGCCGTAGAGCGAAGTCTGAATTGGAAATGGACAATTCTCCGGCGTCGGGAAGACCGACGGTTCTCCATAGACCGAGCCCGTGGAAGAAAAGACGATCCGCTTGCAGCCCTGCTCGCGCATGGCTTCGAGCACATTCCAGGTAGCGATTGTATTTTGCTCCAGATCTTTGCGGGGATGATCCGTTCCAAAGCGAACGTCAGCATTCGCGGCAAAGTGCACCACCAACTCCGCGCCTTGCATCGCATGCCCGAGACTCGTTCGGTCGAGAAGGTCGCACCGATGAAAACTGAACTGAGGATGGACGAGAGCACCTTCCAGAAAACGTCGCTGCCCGGTCGACATGTTGTCTAAGCCGGCAACGCTGTACCCCGCGGCGAGCAGACGATCCACCATATGGCTGCCGATGAAGCCGGCCGCGCCAGTGACTAATACACGCAAGACAACCCTCCACGCGAAACTGAAATTTCAGATTGTGACGTCAGAAATAGTGCGGCGCCCAAGAACGGTTCTCTTTGCGCCCTTCGCGAACCCTTGGCGGACTTTGCGATCAAAAGGCTTTCTTATCTAGCTATCGGCGATTCGAAGAAGTCTGCCGCAGGGCAATGCGGGTCCCTTTCAGTTCAAAGCGGCTGTCACGCCAAACATAACGCAGCTTCAAATAACTGGCGAACCACACCGCAAAGCCCAGCAGATCGCGTAAGGGATAGAGCCAAGGTGCACGCCGCACCTGCGGATCGCGAACCACCATCCAGCCCACAAGCCAGCCTTCCGCCAGGCGGTTGGAGATAGCTACGCCCAACAGAAGTGCTCCGATCCACCAGTGCCCCAACGCTCCCGCTGCGAAAAATCCCAGAAGCCCATACGGAATGGCGAAGATCAGCCCGCTTCCAAAATGCCCTTTGGGGCGCGAGTAGCGTGTGGTTTGGGCCCAGCGCAACTGGTTTTGCCACATGCGGCGAAACGATTTCTGATTCACAACATGATCGATGACGTGGCCGGAGAGGACCACACGATACCCAGCTTTCGCGATCAGGTTGCCGATGGCAAAATCGTAGGCAATATAGTCCTTCAAAGCAGGGTAACCGCCGATGCTGGCCAGCGAATCCTTGCGAATCACGGTCGTCGGCCCCAATCCAAACTTCATTCCCTCCAGCAGATTCGCCACCAGCACGCCTGCCGTCATTTCCACCGACATGCCGATGGCCGTCAGCCCCGAAAAAAATCCCGCAGCATTCTTGCCGCGATACACACAGGTCACCATGCCAACTTTCGGATCGAGCAACGGCGGCACAATTTCTCGCAGATATCGCGGATCGACTTCGACATCGCTGTCAGTCGTGACCAGAATATCGTGCGCCGCGGCCTCGGCCATGCAGTGGAATGAATAGACCGGCGGATTCGGCCACGGCGTCCCGGTGACCAGGATCCGGCTCCGAATATGCGGGTAGCGGGCACACACCTCCCGGACTACGTCGAGAGCGGCATCGTCCGCCTCGTCCGCCGCAAAGAGAATTTCGTAGTTGGGATAGTCCTGGCGGAAGAAGCTTTCGATATTCTCCTTCAGTTGCGCTTCCAAACCGTGCACCGGCTTGAGTACGGACACGGGGGGCAGGTGCGCGTCATCCGGGACAGAACTGAATTGTCTGCGCGCTTCCGAGCGAAACCGCGTGACTCCAAGCGACGCCAAACCAAGAAATACGGCTGAGGATGCTGTGCCGATCAGCGCAATCGCCAACACGAAATAGAGAAGAAGCACAATCAATTTATGCGATCCGCGCGGGCGTCCTTGCCCGCCTCATCCAGCACAGCATTCCACACTATACATTTTAGCGGTGTTCGGAGGTAACCGGTTCTGTGAGGTAGGTAAGCAGATTTACGGTAACGCGGAGGTCCCCCAGTTGGCGTCATCCAGTCCCGCGTTTTCACCAGCGGGACGAGAACCTGACCTGAGCGAAGCCGAAGGGAATCTCCCGCTGCATAAATCTCTGGTTATTTCAGCGTTTTCTTTCGCCGAGAGCCCGGCTCTGCCCGGTTACCTTTGTGCCTCACTCATCGGAGCTATTCCGCTTTTCGGCCCTGTGTCGCACACTATCTCCAGAAACAATGCAGACAACTAAGGTCAAGAACGAGAAGCGCCAGGTGGACCGCATCCGAGCCGTGTTGCCGGTGCGGGTCCGGGGAACCGATGCTTCCGGCGTTTCCTTTGAAGAACTCGCCCACACGCTGGACCTTGCGGCGACGGGCGTGCGGTTGGGAGCGATTCGTCATCAACTCAAGGCGCTCGATACCTTAACGGTTCTATACCACCAGCGGCGCATGGAATTTAAGGTGATATGGACGAAGCAACTGCAGGGAACGCACGAATATCAGGTTGGCCTGCACGCCTTTTCGCAGGAAAAAGAACCTTGGGGAATGAATTTGCTCGGCGCCTCAGCCGTATCCGCGGCTGCCTGATTTTAAGGAGGATCATGTATCACTTTCGAAAGACACTTTGGTCAAATGACGAAGGACAGGATATCGCTGAGTACTCTGTCATGCTCGCGGTGATTCTTGTCATTGTGGTCGGAACCGTCCGCCTGATCGGCTCGAACGCCACCAATGTATTCTCGAATGTTGGCAGCTCGATTCAGTAGGCAAGCGCGTCGGGCTCATTCGACACAAGCGAATCAGAGCTGCTTCGCCGCTGACTCCTCAACTTCGCTTGCGATAAAGCGTAGGATCCACCTGCTTCGCCATCTCCTCGACATTCAACTCTCGCCGAAGAAACGTCGCCACGTTTTGTGCGGCACCTGCCGGCTCTTGCAGCACGGCGTGATATTCCAGGCGCAGCATTTCAAGTTCACTTCTCTGGGTAAGCCAGGCATTCACCTGGCTCAGGTGCGCCTTCAATCCCGCGATCAACGCCGCTGCCGGCAGCGGAGCGCCCACTGTCCCCAACCTCCGGATCATCTCAGCCTGTGAAGCGACCACTTCAGTGAGCGGCCGCTCCATAAAGATGATGCGATAGTCGTGCCCTGCAGGAAGCGCAAACAGCAGTTGCGAGATTACCTTCACCGCCTTGCCTTCGGCTTCATCAATGCACCCCGGCTCCTTCGGAAGCTGCTTGATGCGCTCCCACTCGCAATAGCCACGAGGATTGTCGACGTCAGGAACACGCTCTCCGTCGGAGAGGATCGGTATCCCTCCCGCGGAGAGCATCTGCATCATCAGCGAAGTGCCGGACCGCGGCAGGCCTGAGACAATGTTGATCACGGTCGAGCTCTTGGTGTCATGCTAATCGTGAGGTCTCTGTGCGAATCGATCGTGATCGCCAGATTCATCGATCCTGCGCACTGCCTTCTCTACGCCATGTCTCGATACCGGTAGACCCCAACGCCAACACTCCCAGCGTGGCCGGTTGTAGCTGCGGTGCGTTGTCACCCTTCGGAAAAAGTTGTGAAGCAAAGGGATCGTCGGAGGTTTGACCTACCTGTATCGGTTTGTTTGGCGTCGTTTCGTAAGCGTAGCCCGTCATGAGAGCCCTGACGCTGGGCGGCCGATTGTCGTCTGCCAGTACTGCAGCGAATCTTACCCATCCGTAATGAACATCCCCATTCAGCACAAACTTCAAACCGAGATAGCGCTGGGTGGTCTGGGCGAAAGGTCCGAACACTGACGCTTGGGAACCCTGACTGTCTTTGAACGCTCCGGCGAGGAGAGCTTTATTGGGCTGAAATGGCTTCGCGGGTCCAACCACGTTCCCCGGTTTCATCGCAGCAGCCCTCTGGTTGCGCCCGACGACTGCCGCGCTCGCCGCAGCCGTAACGCTGAGAAGAGCGGTAGAAAATGATCCGGTAAGGACGTAAAGCTTGTCGGTTAACGTGAACTCCGTAGTCCCCTGGATGTCAATCGCGAAGGACTGATTAGAATTCAGGTGCACGTGAGTCGGTACGAAGACCACTTCTGCCTGCGCCGGCTCGGCAAGCGGTATTAGCCCGGTCGCGACCGCTCCGGCCCCTATCGCGTAGGCAAAGAGTTTTTTTTCTAGGTTGTCGTTCAGGTTGGTTCTGGTGTTTTGCGGCGGAGTGTGTCGATCGAGCGAAGGTCGGTCAGTCATGGTCGCCTCTCGAAATCAATTGCGGACGATTAGTTCACCGATGAAGGCATTGTGCTTCGCGCGCGAAAAGCCGTCAAGATGCAGATTCTTGAAACCGCTTCCGGCCAAGGCATACTGCTGTAAATCTAACTCAGGTTGAATTTCTTATCTGCTGCTGGTTCCCACGGACCCCAGCGCCAACACTCCCAAGCTGGCCGGTTGCAACGCAAACGCCGTATCGTCGTTAGGACAACTCAGCGACGCGGAGGGCAAATCTGTAGTTTGGCCCGTTTGGATCGGTTCATTGGGCCTTGTTTCGAAAGCATATCCCGTCATTATTGCTTTGACGTTGGGCGGATTGTCGGTTGCTTGTACGATACTGAATCTCGCCCAGCCGTAATGAACCTCCCCAAATATGACAAACTTTAACCCCAGGTAACGCTGCGACGTATTGGCGAATTGTCCGAACACTGAAGTTTGAGAAATCTGGGTCTCTCGAAACGCTCCGGCCAAAAGTGCTTTACCTGTCTGAAATGGTTTCGAGGGGCCAACCACGACCCCCAGTTTCATTGCGGCAGCCTTCTGGTTGCGGCCGACTACACCAGCACTTGCCGCCGGGGTGACGCTGAGAAGAGCCGTAGAAAACGATCCCGTAATGATGTAAAGCTTGTCCGTCAACGTGAATTCTGTCATGCCTTGGATATCGATCGCAAACGATTTACCGGGCTGCAGGTGCACATTCGTCGGTACGAAGACGACTTCTCCTTCCGCCGGCTGGGCAAGCGTTACTAGACCCGCCGCAACCGCTCCGGCGCCGATCGCGTAGGCAAGAAGCTTTCTTTCTAATTTGTCGTTGAGGTTGGTTCTGTTTTGCTGCAAATTGTGTCGATCAAGCGAAGGTCGGTCCGTCATAGTCGCCTCTCGAAATCAATTGCGGACGATTACATCACCGATGAGGGCCCATTGTGCTTCGCCTGCAGAAAAGGGTCAAGATGCGGGATCTTGCAACGGGATCTTTCCAAAAGGCATCTTGCGGTGAAGAGTACTCAGGCTTGAACCCTGATCTGCCGCTGGCGTCTCATACGAAGAAAAATCTCGCGATGTCGCACGGCTTTTTCCAGATCACCATTCGGCTGCGTATATAACGCCGCCAGCCAGCGGTGCGCCGCCATCAGCCCTGGCAACATGCTAAGCGACGTCTCAAAAGCCAGCGCTGCCCGGTCGCGATGGCCAAGGCGCGCCAGAGCCACGCCTAGATGGAAATGCCCCAACGGCAGGAAGTGCTGCAAGCCCACAGCCAGCAACGCCTGCTCCGCCGCTTCTTCATTGCGGCGCTGGCGCAAACGAACCACCGCCAGCCCCAAATGCGCATCGGGACTGTCGCCATCAATCTCGAGCGCTCGTTGAAACGCCCGGCTGGCATCGTCGTTGCGCCTTTGGCGAAGATAGGTCTCGCCGATTCGCAAATGCAGATCCGGCAAATGAGGATCCGCGCTTTCGGCTTTGAGCAGGCAGGCAAGTGCGGCATCCATATCGCCTTCTTCGAATTGAATGATACCCATCAACAAATCGGCCCAGGGACGTGATTTTGGTTCCTCTTCGGCAGCGCTGGGTTCGGCGGCGTTTTGTCCGGGGGCAGTTGTTTCAGCCGCAGCTGGTTCGGCAGTGGTCGGTTCGGCAGCAGTTGGTTCAGCGACGGCAGGCTCGGACACCTGCGAGGCCTCGACCGCTTCCGCGTTCGCAACCCCGCCCTCGGCCTGAGCTCGCTGACCAGCCTTGGGCCGAACCTTTGGCTTCATCGTCATCAATTTCTGCAGCAGCTCTTTTGCTTCCAGGCGTTGCCCCAAGGCAAGGTGGCTCTGCGCCTGATGCTGCAGGAAGCGCGCTTCATCCGGCCACTTCTTCACCAGTTCTTCGAAAATCACCAGCGCTTCCTGATACCGTCGCGAATCCAAAAGCGCGCGCGCTAAGTTGTATTGCTGTTCGCGCACGGCAACCGCAACCGCTTTCTCCTGATCTTCACTCAGCGGCTGAATGTAGCCCAAGGCTACGAACTGTTGCAGCACGGCCTGCGCTGCCGCGGGATCCATGCGCAAATCGGCGGGATGCATCCCGCACTCACCCGCTTCATTCTCCCAACTGGGTATACGGTGAATCTGCTGCGGTTCTTCGAAAGCCTGCACCAGCACGCGCCCGTCCATGTCTTCCCCTACCGGCAAGCCGAATAGAGTCAGGATTGTCGGAGTCACATCCAGCAACGTCGCGCCATAAATTCGTTCATCCTGCTTGATGTGATCCCCTCTCATGCAAACAATTCCGAATTGCCGGTGCTGGACCGCTGGCCCGGCCGGCTCCATCGGAATGCCGCGCGGTCGAAGATGATCGGAGTGGAATCCGTGATCGGAAACAATCAACACCGTCGTGTCGGGGCCGGCCAGATCGAGCAGTGTCTGCAACATCATGTCGTGGAAACGGTAGGCGCCATTGACCACATCTTTGTAAATCTCGAATTTCTCTTCCGGTATTCCCTCCATGCGCGGTGGATGGTAGTGCATGAACCCGTGACAAAAATGATCGATTCCGTTGTAGTAAACGGCCAGAAAATCCCAGGGTTCGTTTTGCAGAATCCACGTGGCCGCGTTGTGGATGGAGCAATTTTCCGAAAGAATTTTCGCGAAGGACTGCAGTCCCTTATCTTTCTCTTGATCGATCTCAGCCGCGCGCGGAATCCATGGCAGAATCGCCGCTTCACTTACCTCCGCAGGATGCATGCGGAGTTTGGCGAATTCCTCTCGCAGATTCTCTGGATACACCGCACCAGGGGGCAGCGGCCATTCTTTATCCAGCGGCCCAACCGCGTAAGGAAACAGATCGGAAACTGAAATGCCGTTGATCGGCTCCGCCGGATGCCCCGCAAACCACCCGAGCACGTGCGTCTTGTATCCCCGCTGCGTGAGGATGTTCCAGATCGCTTTCACCTTGCGCGAAGTACTGGTCACCGGCCGCACACCGCCGGTCTGCGGATCGGGTTCCATGAATCCGAGAATCCCGTGTTTGTCCGGCCGCTTGCCGGTAGCGATCGAGTTCCACAGCATCGGCGAAAGAATCGGGCGCAGAGTCGCCAGGTTGCCGATTACGCCATGATTGACGAAATCATCGAGGGTCGGCATCAATCCCTGATCGAGAAGAGGATTGATGATCTTCCAATCGGCGGCATCCCAACCGATTAGCAGCACTTTCTTGGCGAGCGCACTCATGCAAATCCTAGGCGGAGCGGTGTCTTGCGGAGGACAAGTGTACTACAGGTCGCGCCCTGGGCCGCGACCTGTGGCCATTTGCTCGACTCTACTCTCGGCGCCAGGCGGGTAAACCCAGCGATCCCGTGGCCAGAAGGCCAACGCTGGCCGCTTCCGGTTGAGTAATGTTCATGCCTGTCTCGGGCGTGCCAAGACTCTCGTCGTTCCCCTTCTGCTGGCCCGCGATGATGGGTTTGTTCGGAATAGTTTCGTAGGCGTATCCGGTCAGCTTGGCGGTGATCCTTCCATTCCCTGACTGTACGTCAAAACGGGCCCACCCATAGTGAAACGCGCCGCCAATCACAAACTTGAGGCCCAAATAGCGGCCGTTAACATTCATCCAATCACCGCCGGAGCCGTACTCCGTGCCGGAGACCGCCATTAGCTTGCCCGAGAATTTCGCCGACCCCCCAATCTTTGCACCTGCCGGAAGAGCCGAGGCAAACTTGAGGATGAAAACGCTCTTCATGCCTTCGACTTGATTGGCAGGGATAAGCGGCCGCGCCAGCAGCGTCCGTCCACAAATATCCGTGGTGCAAAAGGCTTTGTTGGAGATCGCAAAATCCGGCATACCATCATGGTTCAGATCGAGCATGACACGCTGATGGGTAAGGATTAAGTGGTCCGCGGGTGTGTAGACCACCTCTGCTTGAGCGGGCTGCGCCCCAGCCAGCATGGCGGCCCCGGTTACTCCGGCGGCCAGCGCGTACAGATTTAATTGCTGGTGGATTGGCGCGGAAAGTTGCGAAGGCTGTCTGAACGAGTGCGAAGAGTGTTCCATACGAATCCTCCACTCCCAGGGCGGGAGACGAACGCACGGGCATTCGCGCGAATTATGCCCTACCTGTATTCTCGGGGCAAGGGGCCTAATTTCTCTAAGCCTAGGGCTTGAGCGAATTGCCCATCATCAACGCAAACAATAGGGGAAGGTAAATCACTGTGGCTTGCAGCACATGCCGGGCCAGCATTTTCGATCTAGGAGAGTTGATCGGTAGCTTAAGAAAGGCCAGCCGGGCGCCGAAATAGAAAAGCGAAACTCCGAGAATCAGTGCTCCAACCATATAGATCTTACCGGCCATTCCAAAGACGCTCGGCAACAAGCTGAGAGGGATCAGGATCAGCGAATATGCCAGAATGCGGTGAGCTGTGGATCGCCCATCCTCTTCGACTACGGGCAACATCCGAATCCCTCCGCTGGCATAGTCTTCGCGGTAAAGCCAGGCGATGGAGAAGAAGTGCGGGAACTGCCAAACAAACAGGATGGCGAACAGAATCAACGTGCCCCATTCGAGACGGCCCCGCGCCGCCGTCCACCCCAAAACTCCGGGCATTGCTCCCGGAAAAGCGCCGACGAAGGTGCAGATCGGTGACACTTTCTTCAGGGGTGTATAAGCCGCCAGATAGACAACCGATGTGAGTAATGTCAGCAATCCCGTAAGCGGGTTAGTGAAAATCGCCAGGTAAATCGATCCTCCAACGGCGGCAACCAGGCCGGCCACCAGCGCGTGGCGTAGGGTCATACGTCCCGCCGGCAGCGGTCGCTGCGCCGTACGGCGCATCTTCGAGTCCACATCGTGCTCCATCACTTCGTTCAGCGCCGCAGTTCCACTCGAAACTAGTCCAATTCCCAGCAACGCGTGGAACAGTCCCCACGTGAGCGATGAAACTCCCGCTTTTTGCGCGCCAAAATAATATCCGCACCACGCCGTCATCACGATCAGAGTGGTCACGCGCAACTTCATTAGTTCGGCGTAGTCATGCAAGACAGAGGTAGCTTGCTTGCGAAGTAGGAGCAGGGGTTCGGTCATCGTGCTCATAGGCAAAAGTCGTGGTGTGGTTGTCCTACCGCTTCTCTACGCGTTCAGGCAAAAGCTTTTGGCGTGCAAAGATGGCAGTTCCCACAAAGCTACCAGAAAAATACCAAGGATTGCATAGGTACTCTTCTGACTTTCTAAAGTCAAGTCTAAACTCGGCAGCAAACCGGAATCACACCAACCGACGCAGCGCTTCGTCATTGGCTCCCGGAAGCGCCCGACACCGTAAAGGTTTCGGGAGGATCAAAAAAACATTGATGCCAGAACCCGGCATCCGACAACTTTCCTGCTTTCCACTGCTGCAGCACCGGCAGAGTGGCGGCGATCATGCCCCCGTCAGCGGAATCGAAGATTAGCACGATACCCGCCAGTTCCTGCGGCTTCTGCGCGATCTCCGCATAATCCTTCTCAAGCACGGATTTGGCAAACTCCAGCCTGAGCTTTGGTCCCGAATCCTTGCCCGAGTCATTTATTTTTTCGACGGAGACAATTTTTACGTTCTTTCCCCGCAGCGGATCCCAATCCCCAGGGAATGGCGCGGTTTCTTCCCTGGTCACATGAAACAAGTCGGCTGCCACTGGAACCTGGCCGGCAGCGGGCACATCGACATCAGGAACGCTGTCCGGCATTTCGAGGCTGTTCCGCCAGATCCAACCCCGCGACAAGCCGGAGATGCGCACATGCACCCAATCCCGGTTGAAGTCGAGCATCTCGAACTCGTCGTGCTCGCTGGCCATGAACAAAGCCTTGGCCGTCAAACTCGCCGTCGCCACCACCGGCGTCCCCGACTTTTTCACTGCGACCAGATTCTTGGGGTGAGCCTGATTCTTGAGAATTTCTTCCAGGCTGTCGGCCTCCGCTTGCAAGCTCGTCTGATCTTTGTTGACCGATTTTTTCTGTCCAGCTTCCTTCTCTTGTTCCGCGAGGCCTTGTGCTAGCGAAGATGAAAATCCGCTATTCTCGGGGATTCTGGGGGCTGGCGCAGAAATCGTAGACTCGTTTTGATCCGGGACCGCGGCGGGCCGCGCCGGTGCGGGCGCTGGAGTGGCTTTCGTCTGAGCCGGCTTGCTCGCGAGCTGATCCGCCAGTTGATCCAGCAGATCAGCCTCCAGGCGGCCGTTCGACGTTAATACCTGATAGCCCGACTTGGCCGCTACCGTGTCGACATACCACGCCGTAACCTGCACGCTGACTCGCACCAGCGATCCGCCGGAGGGAACTGCATTTACCTGGAACTTTGACTGATAGTATCCGCGCTGGTAGTGATCCAAGGGATGGTCGGCGGTTGCGAAACCATCGAGCACCGGAAGTCGGCCGGCACTCGCGTTCTGCATATCTCTTAAAGCTTTCTCTACGGTTGCCTTGGATTGCGGAAACATCCTTTCATTTCCGTTGACTTGCGCGGCTATACTCAATGAACAAAAGACAAACGCTGTCGCCAGCGAAACCTGCAAGAAAGCTCGACCCCGTTCCAGCTGCTGGCCCGTCATGGCTGCTCCAGTTGGTCGCGCAGAATCCACCCATGCTGCCCTTCGTGTGTCTCCACACCGTACCAGTACGGAGTCGAAATCAGGACCAAGATCTCAGTTCCCGTAGGTAATGACTGCAGTGTGCTCGCCGTATGGAAAGGTGCGGACTTCAGCGGCGCCCCCGGTGCCTTCACCAGCCTCTCGACCTGCTGGCGCAGATCTTTCACGTGCTGTTCCAGTGATTGAGAAGGGCGCGCCGTCTCCGCCGGTCTCGTGACGTCGGCCAGTTTCGTACCGTCGGATGCCGCCGATGAACTTGAATCGTCCTGCGCAGGCTGGGGAGCCGCGCGTGGCGCAGAACGCGCCGTCTCATCGGCCGGTCGTCCCCACATCGTGAGATTCTGCTTTTTCTCGACAATCTCTTCACGCTCTTTTTCCGCCTCGACATTCTGTTTCTTCATCACGTCAATGGCTTCGAGGTGGTCGTGAATGTCCTTGTACTCGCTGCTTTCAACCGATCCGTTCGACGGATGCACCGTGTGGCGAAACTCCTCCTGAAACAGCGCGTCGATCCGCAGGACAGTATTCTTTTCACCTTGCGGCATGACCACATAGCGGACCACGAGAGTCCCGACATCGCCGGCATCTTTAAAGTTGCGGGGGTCGATGGCCTGTTCGCGAACCTTGTAGAAAACTTTGCCGCCCTCGGTCCAGGCTGGAAACACATGCGAAGAGGTAGCGGCTTTCGCGCCGCTAACAAACTCGTCCTTGTTGTATTCCTTAGTGCCCCGAATCACTCCGTTTTGGGCCACATCCTCCACCACTTGAGTGACTTCAGCTTCGGAAAACGGTACGTTGATGATCAGCCCTTCACCGTAAGCGAGTTTGTCCTTTTCGCGTCCGGCGACTGGAAGTGTTGCCGACAAAACGAGAAGCTGGGCCGCGATCACACGGCTCCCAGCCCGCAACAGCCACGGGATTCGAGCCCTCCTGCCCCAATCCACTCTAATCTTCTCGAACGTAGCTTCGTCCCCCAGACTTCAGAGTCTCGTACTCAGGGTACAGTCCTGTCAATGTGAGACGTGCGCAAGGTAGGGGCGCAGGGAGTCCCTTTACACGACGGCGTCATCTTGTGCGGAGGTCTGATCCTGTGCGACTCCCTAGTCTGTAGCAAAGCGGGACGATTTTACTCCACAAGCACACTTCTGACCGTGACGTTGTAAAAAATTTGTCAAAACCACTTGAATTTAATCTTGCCTACGTAGTAGGATTCGCCGCGGTAGGGTGGTAGAACCTTTGATTCTGCCCCTGGATAGAATTCTGCATACATCCGCTTTTGGTTGGATTCGTTTGGTTTTCGCTGTTGGATCAGTCTCAATCTTGCCGAGGAGTCCGGTCATGCACGTTTCGACGCGTTCCCGTATGCGCAAGGCTTTTTGCGTTGCGCCTTCCTTGTTCTCTCTGGCTGCCATCCTCTTCTCACTCGTGCTCGGCTGCAGCCAGCCCGCAAAAGCGCTTCCGGCATTCGCCCGCAAATACGGATTGCGCTGTTCCGCATGCCATGAATCCTGGCCGATGCTCAACTACTTCGGACAAAAGTTTAAGGACAACGGCTACCAGTTGATGAACGACCGCGATGCTCCCATCTGGCAGAATCCCGGATACTGGCCGGTCACTTTCCGCATCACGCCAATCTGGCACCGTGTGAGCACCGGCAGAAATCTGGTTGACACCTACTCCTCGGTGGGTGGTGTCTCAACCATCACAGGTGCGGCGATCCAGAGGATCACCAAGTCGGGTTTCGATTTGAGCGGCCTCGACTTCCACACCGGCGGTACTCTCGAAAAGAACTTTTCGTTCTATGTTCTGCCTTCTTCCGACAACACTGCCTCATTTCACTTCGAAACAGTCATGGCGCGGCTCGATAACCTTTTCGGAAGCCCTTGGCTGAACGTCAAGCTGGGCAAGTTTGAACTCGACAACCTCCTGTCGGAAAAGCGCATTCTGACGCTGACCGGTAACGGTGGCATCTACCAGCTTTACCACTTCATTCCGCAAGGTGACGGCAACATTTACGGCCAGATGGGTGACAACCAGCTCGGCTTGGAAGTGATGGGTCACTCCTGGGATGATCGAACTCGCTACTCAGCCTCGCTCTTGAGCTCCAACAATGGCCAACCCGGCTTGATGCAAGGCAATGCCTACACCGGGTTCTTCGCCGCCAGTCAGGCATTTGATACGGGTAAGGCCGGAGTGCAACGCGTCGGGTTCTACGCCATGGTTGGCGAGGCTCCGACCGCCTTTCTTACCAGCGGCGGAGCTAGCAGCTACATCGCCGGCAGCGGTTTTGGCAACAAGTCTTTTCATCGTGAGGGCTTCGTCGGCCAGTTCTATCTCGGCCAGCATGTTGATTTTCAGGTTGTCACACAGCATGGTTGGGATAATGCCTGGTTCGGTCAGGGCTATGGCGACCTCATAGACGGTTCAGCTGCGAACAACAACACTGCTGGTACCACGCTGCCCGTGGGAGCGCGCGCTCCAACCTGGAACGGCGTGTTGGTCGAGCCGCACTATGTCTATAGCCCGCAGCTCATCTTCATCGGGCGTTTCGAGACCATCCGGATGTCGCAGCAGGCGAACGGCCCGGCATCCGCCAATCCTTCTGCCTCCAACTTCGGCAACATCTCGACCTACACGGTTGGTTACCGCTACAACCCGTTTATGACCAGCCGAGCTGGTTTTGCCTGGCACAACGAATACAACTGGCTGCATCAGGATGGCACCGGGCCGACTCTTGGCCTCAACAGCACCAATGTCAATACCAGCGAGCTTTTGCTTGGCTTCGACTTCGATTTCTAGGAGAGGGATCGCAATGCAACGGAATCTTCTGCGGAACTGGTCGCTTTTTCTCGGCGCGGCGGTGCTAACCCTCCCGCTTACTTCTTGGGCGCAGCTCACTCACTTCGACATTGACTCGCGCATGAACGCGGAAAGTCATATCGGGAACATCACCGGCCATGCGAAAGACGCTAAAGGAGATTATCGCCGCTACTGCGTGGTTTGCCATGGCGAACTGGGCGATGGAAACGGCGAGAGCTTTCCCTGGGTCGATCCCAAGCCCCGCAATTTCCAGTTGGGAGTATTCAAGTGCCGCTCCACCCCGACTGGCACATTACCGACTGACGAAGACTTGTTCGATACCATCGCGCGTGGATTGGACCGCTCGAATATGCCCCAATGGAGCACGTTCACCAAGCAGCAGCGCGCCGACCTGGTTGCGTGGGTCAAGCATTTCTCCCCGCGCTGGACGAATGAAAAGCCCGGCGCCCCCATCACCATTCCGCCCGAGCCGGAAGTCACTCCCGAACGCATTAAAGCTGGCCGCGAAGTATACGCACGGGTGCAGTGCTGGAAGTGCCACGGCGTACTTGGCCAGGCCGACGGCCCATCGGCCGCGACTCTTACAGACGATCTCGGCCGGCCCATCGCGCCCTACAACTTTCACGAAGGCGCTCGCCCCAAATGCGGCGACACCGACAAGGATATCTACCGGATATTCATGACCGGTCTCGACGGCACGCCGATGCCCTCTTTCGCCGACAACATTAAGCCGGATGAGGCTTGGGATTTGGTTTTCTATCTCCGAACCCTGATGTCGCAAAAAAGCAAGGAGAAGGCGATGGCCAGGCAACTCGGCCTGAAACCGGTCGATCCCAACGCGCCGGCGGGACAACAGTGAGGCATAGAATGGGAATCGAAGATCGACCCGCGTCCTTAAGGAGAGAAACGTTATGAGGCAATATAGTTACGCAGTCGTACTATCGACGGTAGTTTTGTTATGCTGTGGCGCACTACTCCTGAATCAGAATGTCAGTGCGGCTGGGGAAGGCAAGATCACTGGCACTGTCAAACTCGATGGCGCGGCCCCGCACATGAAGGGCATTGACATGTCAAAAGACCCGTATTGCTCCAAAGCCCACGCCAGCGATCCAGGGCACCTGGAGACCTATGTAGTCGGAGCCAGCGGCGGATTGGCGAATGTTGTTCTCTATCTTGATGGCTACAGCGGCAATCCCGTGGCATCAACCGCGGTTCCGGTATTCGATCAAAAGAATTGCATGTACGTGCCGCACGTCCTGGCACTGGACACTACTCAGACTTTCAAGGTTGTGACCAGCGACCAGACGGCCCACAATATTCACCCCCTGCCCAACCCGATGGTTAATGTTGGCTGGAATCAGTCGCAACCGCCCGGAGCGCCACCGGTCGAAAAGAGCTGGAAGAATCCGGAGATGATTCCGGTGCAGTGCAACATCCATCCCTGGATGCACGGCTGGTTCGTGGTAGTCAAAGGGCCGTACGCCACCACAGACGATAGCGGCAACTACACTATCAACAACGTGGCGCCCGGCAGCTATACGGTCACGGCCTGGCAGGAAGCGGCCGGCACGCAAACTCAAAAAGTGACGGTTGCCGCTGGTGGCGCTGCCAGTGCCAATTTCACTTTTAAGGCAAAGTAGCGTAAGGTGCGACGCTACTGCAACATGATCGAATCACGAATCGCCGCGGCCCCTGACTGCGGCGATTCGACATAGCGGCCACAACTGGCCAGAGGCGGACGATATGGCGAAGATATTCGCGGTGACGATTATCTTGATCGCAATTGCTTCGGCGGTTCCCATCGTGATGCATATGTGGCCGATGCCACAAGATATTTCCACTCACGGTCCGCTCATTGATAAGCAGTACGCGGACACGATGCTGGAAGCCGGCATTTCGTTCCTGGCCTCACAGTTCCTCCTCGCTTTCTTCATCTGGAAGTTTTCCAGCCCCAAGCCAGGCGCCAAGGTATTCAACCTCCCGGGCGGCGCTACGGGTCTTGTTGTAGCCGCTTTCCTATTAGTAGGAACAGAAGTTCTGGCCCTCGGTGTCTTCGGAGCCAAAGCCTGGGCCACCGTATATTTCACGCCGCCCGCTGCTGATGCTGTGCCGGTGCAGGTACAGGCGGGTCAGTTTGCATTTTACTTTCGTTACCCCGGCCCCGATGGTACGTTCGGACCCACTCACCCCGAGCAGATCAGCGAGGCCAATGCGAACTTTTTTGGGATCGATCAGACTCACGACCAGGACTCGAAAGACGACATTGTGACCGCTGAATTGGCCGTCCCCGTCAATCGGGAAGTTCACCTTCTCATGCATTCCAAAGACGTCGGGCATTCCTTTTACGTTCCCGAACTTCGCATTCAGCAGGACTTTGTTCCGGGATTGGATCTATCCGTGCATTTCACGGCGACCAAGATCGGCCGCTATGAAATCGTCTGCACCCAGCTTTGCGGCCTTGGACACTACAACATGAAGGCCTATTTGAATGTGAAGTCCCCGGAAGACTTTGACGCCTGGATTAAACAGCAAGCCGCATTGCAGTAGTAAAAGACGCGGGCCGTATCAGGAAAGTTTTTCCTGCCGGAACTTCGTACTGGAAGCCAGCTTCGTTAGCCAGAATTTTGATTCGTAATCAGGGCAGGATTTTTTGGTTCGTATCAGGGCACGGCTTCAGCCGTGCCGTCCGGGAGACTGAGCGCAGTCGGGCTTAGCCCCAAAGACAATTTGGACAAACATCTCTTTTGAGGTGAGGTGACCACAATGCACGACATGTCCACTCATGCGGCGACGCACGGAGCCCCCATGAGCTTCATCCGGAAGCACGTCTTCAGCATCGATCATAAAGTAATCGGCAAGCAGTACTACGCCTTGGCCCTGCTCGCCGCATTAGTCGGCATGGGGCTTTCCTGGATTATGCGCATCCATCTTGGCTGGGGCAGCTTCGCCATTCCAGGCCTTCATCTGCTTTCGAGCACGGGTGCCCCCGGTAACGTCCTCACACCGGAGTATTACCTGCAATTGATGACCATGCACGGCACCATCATGGTCTTCTTTGTGCTCACTACGGCTCCGTTCGCAGCGTTCGGCAACTTCTTCCTGCCCATCCAGACTGGCGCCGAAGATATGCCGTTCCCGCACTTCAACATGATGTCCTTCTGGGTAACCTTCGTCGGCTTCCTGGTTCTGGTAGCGTCGTTCTTCGTGGGAGACGGCCCGACCCTTGGCGGATGGACACAATATGCTCCCCTGAGCGCGATCGGCGCGGTTGGCGGCCCCGGCGAAGGCTGGGGCGTGGTTCTTTGGGCCACCTCAATCGCCATTTTCTGCATCGGTCAGCTGTTGGGATCGCTCAACTTCATTACCACAACTCTCGATATGCGTTGCAAAGGGATGTCGCTGATGCGGCTTCCGCTCAGCGCATGGGCTTGGTTCATCACATCCGTGATGGGCTTGACCGCATTTGCGGTCTTGATGCCCGCCTGCATCTTGCTCATTCTCGATCACGTAGCCGGGACCAGTTTCTTCGTAGCGTCAAACCTGGTGATTAACGATCAAGTGTTGCCCCACTCCGGCGGATCTACCCTTCTCTGGCAGCATCTCTTCTGGTTCTTCGGGCACCCCGAGGTCTACATCGCAATTGTGCCCGGCATGGGCATAGTTTCTCACGTACTGATTACTAACATGCGCAAGCCGATGCTGAGCCACCGCGTGCTCATCTATTCAATGGGAGCGCTCGCGGCCCTCAGCTACATGGTTTATGGTCACCATATGTTCGTGAGCGGAATGAATCCTCAATCCGCCCTCGCATTCTCCTTCCCCACCCTGGTCATTACAATTCCTTCTACCATCGTGGTCCTGATCTGGCTGGGCAGCCTCTACGGCTCGAAACTTCGAATCAATTCGGCGTCACTGTTTGCGCTGGGCTTCATTTCGATGTTCATCAGCGGCGGCGTCAGCGGCTTCTTCCTGGCCCAACCCTCCATTGACATCATGCTTCACGCCACCTATTTCGTGGTTGGGCACTTTCACCTCGTCATGGGCGTCGCTGCCATGTTCGGCATCTTCGCTGGGACCTACTTCTGGTTCCCCAAAATGACCGGCCGTATGATGAACGAAACCCTTGGACGCGTCCACTTCTGGCTCAGCTTCGTCGGCGCCTACTGCATCTTTATGCCGTTCCACTATCTCGGGATCGCAGGCAATGTTCGCCGCTATCAGGCCTTCACTGATGATTACCTAATTCCCCTCATCCCGGTTCACAAGTTCATCACGGTCGCTGCGCTGGTCACCGGTTTTGCGCAATTGATTTTCCTCTACAACCTGATTCACAGCCGGTTCATGGGAGCGCACGCTCCCAACGACAATCCGTGGGAAGGCACATCGCTCGAGTGGAGCACGGCCACGCCTCCGCCCCACAACAACTTCGGCGACAAAATGCCCGTGGTTTATCACGACCCCTATCAATACAACGTCGAGGGAGCAAGCACGGACTACATCATGCAGACCTCGCCGGAGAAAGTGCATAGTCCGGACGAGGAGAAATAGAAGAGAATAATGTTCCCAAATGTAGAGACGATCTAGTTACGTCTTACATTTAGCGAGCAGTACAGAATGGGAGAAGTAGCAGTATGGCGACCACAGTTCACGAACCGCCAAAAATCGAATTAGATCGTCTACCGAGCCAAGGTTCGGGCAATGGAGGCTCGCGAAACCTCTTCCCGGCCGACGGAGATCTGCGCCGAGTCAAAGACCACGCTCCTCCGCCGGCCAGCACCGGCATCTGGGTAGGGCTGGCCGGCATCACGATGACCTTTGCCGCCTTCACCAGTGCCCTGATCGTTCGTCAGGGGTCGGCGCGGGATTGGCAGCACATCTCCCTGCCTTCCATTCTTTACCTCAATACTCTCGTGATCATTGCCAGCTCCGTCACTCTGGAAGTATCGCGCCGGCGCATTGCGGCCTTCATGGGCGGTTTAAAAGATAAGACGAAAACTCCCGGAGAGAACCCGGCTCGCTGGCTCTACATCACTCTGGCTCTCGGCCTGCTCTTCGTCGCCGGGCAAACTTTTGCATGGATGCAACTCCGGTCGCAGGGCTTCAAACTCGCCACGAACATCAGCTACTCATTTTTTTACGTCCTGACCGTGGCCCACGCCCTGCATCTTCTCGGCGGCCTTGGCGGATTGATCCGGGTGATCGGGAAGTTGAACCATGCTGTGCTGAAACGCAGTACGCTCGACGCCACTTCGCGCTACTGGCATTTCATGGGCGTCCTGTGGGTGTATCTGCTTGTTCTGCTTTGGATGAAGCTTTAAACCCTTAACGTAGGAGGCAAAGTGAGCCAAGCCGATCTTTCTATTCACGGGCAGGTGTCGCGATCGGAAGCGACCGAGATCATGACCGCGCCCACATTTCACGTTCCCGCCAAAAAGATGGCGATGTGGTTGTTCATCATCGCTGATAGCGCCACCTTTGCCGGGTGCCTCGTCGCTTACGGATTTACTCGCAATGCCACACCAAACTGGCCGCGGCCTTTCCACAGCATCACCAATGTCGCGATCATGACGTTCATTCTGCTCAGCAGCAGCTTGACCATGATGATCGCAGTGCGCGCCGCCCATGCTGGAGATAAGGCCAAGGCCTTCCTCTGGATGATGATCACTGCCGTTGCCGGCATTCTGTTCGCCATCCTCCACATCCGCGAATGGATGGGCTTGATCGCCGAGGGCGCAACGTTGTTCCACAATCCGTGGGGCACTCCTCTCTTCAGCTCGATGTTTTTCAGTATCACCGGCCTCCATTTGCTGCACGTCACCGGCGGCATCGTCGCTCTGATTGCCGTCGCACTTCGCTACCAGGGCGGCCGCTACGGCTCCGATGACCTTGAAGTGACCGGCCTGTACTGGCACTTCGTTGATCTGGTTTGGATGTTCGTGGTGCCCTTGGTTTATTTGTTGAATTTGTCTCACTAATACTGCAACAGGAGCAGCTCGCTATGGCTACTGCAGACACGCACAATAGTGGTGGAATGACCAGAGATCTCATCGTCTATGTATGCCTTCTCGCTCTCGCGGGCATACAGTTTGTGATCGCCTATCAGGACATCAACACCTCTCAAATGTTCGAGCGCATGCTGATCGTCGCTATCGTCGAGGCTGGCCTCGCTCTGCTGTTTTTCATGCACCTTTCGGATAATCGTGGCTTGCGATGGTTCGTCCTGATTTTCACAGTAGCCGTAATTTTTGGAATGCAATACGGATGGCCCGATAGCTCACGGTTGATTAACGGCGTTCCCTGGGCGCGCTAGGGGCAGGTGCCGTAGAGCTGCGAGGGGCAAGGCGCCTTAAACCTGAGGAGGCAGTATAAAATCGGGAATGGCACAACGTTCAGTCGTGCCGTTAGGCGCAGATAAAAGGCGCGAGCTTTAGCCCCTGAGGGAAATGGCGGTCGGAGCAAAAAAGATGAAGCGTTCGAAATCAGGCTGGATCGCAGGCATTGCGCTCCTAGGACTCCTCCTCCTGCTCGCGTCACCTGCAGCCTATGCCCAAAGCTGCGCCCTCTGCTATACCCAAGCCGCTTCCTCGGGTTCGCGCATGATTCAAGCGCTGAAAAGCGGAATCCTCATCCTGATCGCTCCCCCAACATTCATGAGCCTCGGCTTATTCGTAGTCTGCTATCGCAAGCGGAACAAAACCCGCGATGATAGCGACGAATCTGATTCCACTTGGACCGACGCCCGCCGAGAAACTTTTCGCAAAGATTGGTAGTTATAGCGATTCTGTCATCCTGAGCGCAGCCGTTTTTCAGGCGGAGCGAGGGATCTCCCGCTCAACCGGTCCGGTGCGTCAGCCAAACTGAAGTGACTACGATCACTTCTTATAAACCACCCCGCCCTTCATCACAAATGACACACTCTGTAGTACTCCTATATCCTGCAGCGGATCACCAGAAGCCGCGATAATATCCGCGTAATATCCCGGCTCCAGTTCGCCGATCTGTCCATCCCACCCCAGCAATTTCGCCCCGTTCATTAAATCGGCTTGCAGCACGGCCAGCGGAGACATACCAAACTTCACCATCAGTACAAACTCTCGCGCCTGCGTGCCGTGTGGAAAAGGGCCTACATCCGAGCCCACCGCCATGGGAACGTCTGCCGCAATCTGCTTGCGGAATTCCTGCTGGTGCAGCTCGAACATCGCGCGCTCGCGCGCAGCCTGCGCCGGTGTCGCGGCATGATCGGCGAAATAGTCGAAGATCGTAAACGTCGGTACGGCAAAAATTTGCTTCTCCCGCATCAGCCGCATGGTTTCGTCGCTGAGCTGGTTGGCGTGGTCGATCGAAACCACCCCTGCCTTCGCCGCAAACAATGTCCCCGGTTCTCCGGTCGCGTGAACCGCCACGCGCTTTCCCACTCGTGCAGTCTCCTCCACCGCCGCACTCAACTCTGCTTCCGAATATTGATAGATGGTGGAAAACTTTCCATCGCGCACGCTGTCTGGGCCGGTTTCATAAATTTTGATGAAGTCCGCGCCCTCCTTTAGCTCTTGCCGAATTGCGGTAACCAACTCATCCTTGTTGTTGGCATAGGTCGCGTTCGACAGAACGTGCTGCGCCGGATTGAATTGAATCGCGTCTTCGTGTCCGCCGAGGATGTCGATTGCATTCCCGCTGATCCGCAAGCGCGGCCCCGGAACTAATCCCGCATTGATTGCATCCCGAACCGCAGTGTCGGCAGACCCCGCACCTTCCGTCCCCATATCACGTTCCGCCGTGAAGCCTGCCATCAAATCATCGTGCGCCGCCAACAGCGCGCCGATTGTGCGCTGCGGCACCGATTCCTGCACAGTCTGCAGATCCTCCGCTCCCGGGTGCAAAAACAAATGCACATGCGCATCGATCAGGCCAGGCAACAGAGTCCGCTCTCCAAGATCGATTACCTCCGCACCCGCCGGATGCTTGACGGACGCTCCCACTTCCACGATCCGTTCGCCCTGCACCAACACTTCTCCTGGCTTCACCAATCGCCCGTTCTTAACATCCAGGAGACGGGCCGCATGCAGCACGATCGGATGCTGCGTCGGCGTCTGTGATTGAGTCTGCGCCGCCGAAATTCCCGGCAACGAAAACAGTACGAAAATCAATGATGTGAGGAACGCTCGTGTTGTGGTCATGTTGTCAGACTCTTCAACTCCTCCGCCAAAGTTTTCGCCACCTGCTGCTGATGCTCACCCGTCAGCTTCTTCCCCTGCGAAGTCAAATAAAACGCATCAATCGCCATCTGCCCCTCGGTATCGATGAGTGCGATTTCAATATTGCATTTCTGCTTCGACAAGCACGAACTAATGCGGTGCAACAGCCGCGGCCGGTCCTGAGCGATCACTTGCAGCAATGTACTCGTTGAGGAGCACTCATCGTCAAAGTCAATCCGCGTCTCCACCACGACTCTTACCCGGTGACTTTTTTCGCCGCGCTGCCGGTCGCGCAGCATGCGATCCAGGTCCGCCGTCCCCGCCAAGACCCCGACGATACTTTCCTTGAACCGCTTCCACTCCGACAAGTTCAACTCCAGCGTCCGAAACCGGTCCGTAAAATAAAGCGTGTCGACCACGATCCCCGCCTGATTGGAAAAGGCATTGGCCTTCACGATATTCATGCCCCACGCCGCCAGGACGCCAGTTAAGGTTGCAAAGAGAGACGGCCGGTCTTTGGTCACCAGCGTCAATTCATACCAATGCCTCCCACGCTTCAGATCGACCTGCACGGAATCATGACCAAACTCCGCGGCCATCGCCATGTGCTGCATCACTTCTTCGGGTGAGTGCACCAGCAAGTATCTCTGCGGGAAACCTTCGACAAACTCTTTGAACTTTACACTCGTTACCGGCGCCAGGCTGCGCAGCCGCGCCAGCTTCTCATCGCTCACATCGCCATGTACGCGATGATCCGCGCTGCGGTTCAGATAATTCGCGGCGGCAATGTAGAGCTGCCATATATTCTCCGCCTTCCACGGCGTGAGCGCCTCTGGATTCACCGCCTTGATGTCCGCATAAGTCAGGAGGCACAGCATTTTCAGCCGTTCCGGCGTGCCCACGTTTTCCGCAAACGCAGCTACGGTCTCCGGATTGAAAATGTCCCGCCGCAATTGCGCCGACATCTCAAGGTGATTTGCGATCAGAAATATCACCGTTGCCCGCTCTTCCGGCTCGGCATCCAGCCGGTCCAGGCAGCGGCTCGCGATCTCCAGGCTCGCCTCCACATGATTGCTGCCCGGCACTCCTTTTCCCGTGTCGTGCAAGAGCAGCGCAAGATAGAGCAATTCTGGATCTTCCAGTTCGCCCAGCAGCTCCGCATAACGCTTGTCCCATTCCGATTGCGACTGATTCAACTGATGAAGACTCTCAATCGCCAGGATCGAGTGCTCATCCACGGTGAAGCGATGGTAGAAATCCCGCACCACTAACGAGTCGATGGGTTTTAATTCCGGCAGGAGCAGGGTCAACAGCCGCAGGGAGTGCATCGCCCTCAGCGCCTCGGCGGCATGCGGTTGCAGCAATGTTTCCTGCAGATACATCCAGAGCTCCGCGCCTCGCGGCGGAGTCACCGCCAGCGCCGGAAGCGTCTGCTCGATGCGATGTTCAGTAGTCGCGCTCAATCTCAGCCCGTGATGCGCCATGAAGTGAAACAGCCGCAGCAATACCTCGGGGTCCTGCAACGAGGACGACTGCTGCAGGAAGACCATCCCATCCACCACGGAAAAATCCGCACTCGAAGGCCGCGCCTTCCATCCCTGAAATTGCCTCCGCAAAGAAGACCACGCCTCGGGAATCTCCTCCAACAGCTGCGTCACCGTCCGCTGCACGGCGCGGGCATGACCAAAGTAAAGCCTCATCCAATCCGCAGCGGTGAGATCCGCCGCCGCGTCGGCCGCCCCGATCTTCCCGGCCGCCGCCTCGTCCTGTGCCTCCCAACTCAGAGCGTTGTCGTCGCGCCCGTGGCGAAAATGCAGAAAGCATCGCGTCGCCATCAGGAACTCAAGCGCCGCATCGAGCTGTCTGCGGACCGGCGCCCGAAGCGAGCTCGCATCGGGCCAATCGCCCAGCTTCCCCATCGTCGAGATCTGCGCCAGCCAGCAAGCCACATTGTAATCACGCAACCCGCCGGGCGTTTCCTTCAAATTCGGTTCGAGATGAAACACCGTATGCCCGAACTTTCCGTGCCGCTCGCGAGTCACTTCCGCCAGCCCCTGCAGCAACGGCTTTGCCTCGCGCATGATCAGCTTCGGAATTAATTTGTCACGAAGTCGGGCAAACAATTTCTGGTCGCCCGCAAGATAGCGGCACTCCAGAAGAGAGATTGTGAATTCCGTGTTGTTCGGATCAAAGCGGTCGCACTCCGCAAGCGTGCGCGAGGCCGGGCTGAGCTTCAGCTTCAGGTCCCACAGTTCCTGGGAAAACCGCCGGACCGCCTCTTTGTGAGCTTCTTCGCCGCCGCGATCGGCATGCAGAAAGAGCAAATCAATATCGGAGTAAGGAAACAGCCAGCCGCGCCCAAAGCCGCCGGTCGCCACCAGCGCGAACCCCGCCGGCTCTTCTCCGTTAGTCGCGATCAGGTCTCGCCACAATCGCTTGAGTATCTCTTCGATCAGCAGCGACCGCTCCGCCACCGCTGCTCGTCCATCCCGGGCCGCCGCGAATTCCAGCTCAATTCGCGCCGACTCCTCGGCGAGCAAACCTCGCAATTCACTGATCAGTGAAGACGAAGCTGTCATGGCGATGTGCGAATCGATTGATAAACACCACTCCTAAGCGGCACGTCATCGGAAGGGCTGATCGCATGCCGAAATTCCATTAGTTTGTAGTTTAAAGTTGCCGCTCGATCACGCAATCGATGCAGGCCTACAGCGCTCCCTCACCCCGCTCATCATTCCGAATGCGAATCGCTTCATCTACCCGCGTCAGAAAAATCTTTCCGTCGCCAATTTTGCCGGTTCGAGCGACTGCGATGATGGCCTGCACTGCTTTCTCCACCATTCCATCCGCCAACACCACCTCGAGCTTGGTCTTGGGAATGAGATCCACGCTGTATTCGCGGCCTCGGTAAACCTCAGTGTGCCCCTTCTGCCGCCCGTGGCCGCGCACTTCAAGTACCGTCATGCCCTCAACGCCAATTTCCTGCAGTGCGGCCTTCACTGCCTCCAGCTTGGAGTTCTGGATAACCGCTTCAACCTTCGTCATATCGTCGTCGCTTATCTCGGATTGGTATCTCGCAGAATTCTACGCCAACTCCATCCAGTAGTAGCTCCATTTACTCCGCTGTGGCAAGTCCGAATCTGGGATTCCTTCCTTTCCGGACGCGGATCGCAAATCACCGCGACGAGTACGCTGGCTCCCGGAGGCACGTCGTTGGACACAATACAACCTGCGACCCACTCTATCGCCTGCCGTCGCTGCACGGGAAATCGAAACTATGGATGAGCTCTATCAGGATTTGTCATGCACAGCCTGCTCCCGGATTACTTCGAAGGACTCTTTTGCTCTGCCGGCGGCTCCGGCGGCTTGGCAAATTTTGCGTCATCCACCGGAACGTTCTGCTTCACTTCGGTCACCTGTATAGTAAACCGGCCGCTCGGACGCGCCAGAGTCCAGCGGTAGGGGATCTTCACATCGCCCGCATCGCGGTAATCTGCGTAATCGATCTGGGTCGGCAACCACCCGAAGGGCGTATCTCCAAAACGAATCAGCCTCAATAGCAATCCTGACTGCGCATCGAAATAGAGTCTCAGCGGCGTTTTTCCCTCGCGCTCGCCGACCACTACGTAGGCATCGTGGTCATCGACTCTCTCCCTGCCTCGCACTTGCACTTCGCTGAACATTCCCTTCAAGTGCGCGGCAAAGTGAAGATCCGCGTCCATGGCTGCGCCGTCAATATCCGGACCGTGCATCTCGTGCACTGGCCGTTTCGGGGCGCCGAGCCAGCCTTCTTTACCGTCAAAGGCCGTCACACTGTCTCCGTCCGGAGTGTGCGTCAACGAGATACGTTTTTCCGGGTCTTTCGAGAAAATGTCGATCGGTACATTCCTGTCGCCAAAGGTGATCGTGCCCTTCATCACTCGAGTGGAAACTTTCTCGACTGCGGAGCTGCCGCCAACCGCCTTCAGATATCTGTCGAACAATTGCTCTCCGCGAGGTCCCGTCGCGTCCGTTGCTTCGCCAGCATCGGTCATCCTCACCTCTGCCATGCCCGGTTTCAACTCCTCCGTCATCACCTCCGGAACTCCGACCGGACCCGTGCGGCCCCGATGGCAGGAATAGCAGGTCACTTCGCGATGTCCTTCAAAGCTGTTCTTATTGATGGCAAACATCATTTCCATCATCTTTCGCGCCGTCTGCTTCGGCTTTTTATCGTCCTTCTCGAACGCTCCCTCCACGTGGCAAAACTGGCATTCCACGCCCAGCGACGCCGTGATGAATTGCATGCCGGGGATGAGTTGATCGGCAGGAAGGCCCTTCAGGACCTGAATGTTCTTGAACTCTTCCTCAGCTTTCCGGGGCCCGTTCGCGGTCGTTCCGGCTGACACTGTGCTGGACTGTGCCAGGGCTCGGCCGGCCACAACGCCGACTGCCCCGAGAAATAGGACCATCCCGGCAACTGCAACGATACTCTGCTTGCTGTTCATTAATTTTCTCGCCTCGGTAAAAAACAGTGAAACGCTCACCGCTGATTGCTATAGACGTATTTCCCTGAAAGTTCAGCCACTACGAATTTCTCCGGCAAAAGCCCATCCACCTTTGCCTTCTCATACGGAGGCACGAACAAAAACACGCGCCCGCTTCCTGCCCACTCGCGCTGCAAATCCGCATCGGTCAAGTAAATCTTGGGAGCATCCGCAAAAGTCGATCCGAACCACATGGAAGTCGTTCGACCCTCCACCAAATCGATAGGCCGCCGGAGATAAAAGAGTAGAGACGATCCAAACGCCTGGTCGCCATAGATCATCACCTGGTCTTCGGGACGAGCCCGCGCAGCGATCTGCTGCGCCAGCTGTTTGGATGAAAGATACGGACCAAATCGCCCCAGCGCAATGTGTGCCGCGATCAAAAACACGGCAAGCCCAATTGCCAGCGCCCAAGTCGCCGCATAGTGGCGCCGCCACATGCGCAAAATAAATGACAGCAGCGGAGCCACCAGGAGCGCTACACCCGCCAACACTGCCGGTAGCCGCAACGCTGCAAACGACGCATAACTCAAATCCAGCATGTGCGACGTGGAAAGAGTGTATGCGTTGGTGTCCTGCTGGCTCAGCACTGTTCCAATATCCGGCTGAAAGGGCAGCATTCGCGATTGCCACAACCCAACCGCCAGCATGAAACTGGCGGCAACGCCAACCCCCGCGAGCATGCCGGCTGAGATGGTCAGCCAGCCCGCGCGCGCGTTTGTTGCGCACTCGGCGCGCTCACACTCCGCGATTCCGTCCGCCAGCAACAACAAAATCGGAAGATAGGCTGGGAAAGTGTAATACTCCTGGTTCGTCGACAGCGCAAAAAAAATCAGCACGACCCCAGCCAAAATCCAGCACAGAAGTCGCGTGCGCGCTGCAAAGTTTCCCTCTGCTGATTCGCCCGTCCCGCTGTGTTGTCGTCTCCACTCCTGCGCCGCAGTCCTGATCGCCGCTGGAAGATACAAGCTCCACGGGAAGAGCCACACCAGATGCAGCGACCAATAGAGCATCGCTGGAAGTTTGTTGTAATCCCTCGGATATCTTTTCCCCAGGAAGCGCAGAAAGTGTTCATTGACGAAGTAGAACCACAGGAAGCCGTGATGATCAGCCGTGCCAGGATTTCTAATTCCAGCCAGAATGTGCCACGGCGCGGCGATCGCTAGAAATACCACTGCGCCAGAAAACATTCGGAACTCCCGCCAGCGGCGCCATTCCCCGGTCGCCAGCAGAAAGAACAACGCCGCTCCGCAAGGAAACACCAGTGCGATCAACCCCTTCGTGAGCACACCCAGCGCCATCAGCGCATAGGCGGCATACCATCGCCAGGCGGCCGCCTTGTCCTCTAGCGCTGTCAGAACGAAATAGAGAGCCGAAGCAATCAGCAGACTCAACAATACTTCTGGAATCAGAATTCGCGTGAACAGATAGACACCCGCGCACGTGTAGATAAACAGTCCGGCATAAATTCCTGCCCGTTCGCTGAACGCGCGGCGCCCCCACATGAATGCCAGTGCCCCCAGTAGCATCACGGACAGAACCATGGGCAGGCGGGTGCTGAATTCATTCACGCCCAGGATTTTGTAGCTGAACGCGACCAGCCAGTAGGGTAGCGGCGCCTTCTCCAGATACCGGACGCCATTGACATGAAGCGTGACGTAGTCGCCCGTCGCAACCATCTCGCGGGCTGCTTCCGCGTGCGTGCTGTCGGCGTCGTCGAGCAGCCCAGGGGTGAACATCGAACCTGCATAGACTGCGAGAAACACCGCGGCCATTGCCCAGTACGCCGCTCTGAACCTTCGCGTGCCGTGTTTTCCGGTTGCTCTGAGGGAAAAAGGAGTCGCAGTCAAATCGATCAGCCCAATCCAGTCTTACAAATACTGCAGGAGTCAGCAACCCGTGGGATCAAGGCTTTTTTTGTTCGCCTCCGCGACGAACAAAATACTTCGTCTTGTCCATTCCCGCGGGAACCGCGACGTCAAAAAATCCCACCATCATTTCATCCGAGGTTTGATCTCCCCAAGTCACGGTCTTCTCCGGATCAGGGTTATGCGGATTGTTTCGCGAATTGTCATACCACGCGACTGCCCGCAACTTCGTGCCCGCTTTCAACTCTCGGGGCTCCGCAAATTTGTAACTCAACTGCCAGTGAAAGTGATAGTTCACCCGCAACAGCGTCTCGACGCTTCCGTCCTCGCGCACAATGTCGTATTCGAATCTCTTCCCGCGCAGATGCATATGGGGGAAAAAGCTCAACAACGTTGCGTCGTTTGGCAATGTGCCCTGCACCTCAATGCGAAAATCTTCCGCGCCAGGCGGAATGATCAACGCATGATTGTTCAACTGCAGCGTAATCACTCTCTGCTTTGGCGGACTCTTGGAGAAGACTAGCCCTGCGCTGGTTTCATCGTTTGCGGCCTCTCCATTGGTCGTATAGTGCATTTGAAACACCAGGTCCGAGCCTGCGGGAACAAACTTGGCCATTCCGTCGGACCACCGGTCGGGGGCGCTTCCGGGCGCATACACCAATAACAAATCACTGGTAGTCTCGTGCGCTTGCCGCCGTTCTTCCGGGTCGGTCAACATCGATGCCGTGAACGGCTCGCCTGTTGGCGCATGCCGCAGCCACGGCGAATCCGGAGGCCGGATATAAACCACCGCATGGTGTACGTGTGCGGGACTGGAGGGCCGCACCTCCACCATCTGCACCCACTTATCCTCGGTGAAATGCGTGGGCGCAACCTCGTACGTATACTCAACTTCGCCCCGCGCCGGAATCCGTACCGGCTTCGACATCTTCACTACCACATCCGGTTGCGGAATATTCCAACCCTCGCTCCATTTCCGCGGCGGCGGAGCATCATTCAGGTCGCCCGCAGGCGCTTTGGCATTCGCCCAGTCTGCGATCGTAGCGATCTGCTCCGTGCTCAGCGACGGATCGTTGGCAAAATGCCCATAGCGCGGATCTGCGAACCACGGCGGCATCATTCTCATCTCAACGGCAGCAGCAATTTTCCCCGCCCACGGCCGCGTCTGCTCGTAAGTCACCAGCGGCATCGGCGCAGCTTCTCCGCTTCGGTGACAACTCTGGCACTTGTCCTGGAGGATCGGAAGCACATCTTTGTAAAAGGTGGGTGGTGAAACACGTTGTGGACCCTGTCGTCCCGGAGCAGTCGTGGAATTCGCTGTGTTTAAATCCGCTCCAACGGAAAAGATAAGAGACACCAACGCGCACGAAGCCCAAAGTTTTTTCACGAGCGCAGAAACTCCAGAGTCAATGCCCACGCCTGCCGTGCCGAGTGTGGCTCGTACGCCGCGCGCTCGTCACAAAAAAATCCGTGGTCCGCGCGGGAAAACTCCGCGTTCACGTACTCTTTCTTTTCCGTGCTCAGCGCATCCGTCACTGCTTTGCGGTGCTCGGGCTTGATATGTTTGTCCAACCCGCCCCAAACGAACAATGATGGTGCTTGCAGCTTTGCGGCACGGTCAAGCAATCCGGGCGCGATTCCTCCTGCATAGAACGCAACTGCAGCGCGCAGTGGAACTACGCTGTTCGCGATAAATGAAACTCGCCCGCCCATGCAGAAACCTATGCTCGAAATCGCGTCCGCCTTAACTCTTGCATTCGCACGCAGCCATTCGTAGGACGCTCGTATATCCGCTTCCGCCCTTTCCGGTGTCACTGCCTGGTAGTGCGGCATCACGGCAGGAAAATCTGTATAGCTGCCTTCAAAACCGGGCGCTGTGCGATGAAACAATTCCGGAGCAATCACTACGTATCCCTCCGCGGCGAACCGGTCGCTCACATTCCGGATGTGCCGGTTCACTCCAAACGCTTCTTGAAACACGATTAGGCCCGGACTTGGCCCACCTTGCGCCGGATAAGCAACATAGGCCGACATCATCGTTCCGTCCGCCACCGCTAACTCTAATTTCTCCTTAGTCATTGTCGTCAATCATAAGCTTCCTCAGTGTACGAGGCAGCGCTAGGCGAAGTCGACGGCTCGCTCGTTTATCTCTACCCAAAATGCTAGAGTAATCGGTCCATGTCCGCACCGAATTCCACATTCGTTCGCGCGTGCAAGTCGCAACCCACAAGCCGCACACCGGTCTGGTTCATGCGCCAGGCGGGGCGCTATATGCCCGAGTATCGCGCCGTTCGCAAGCAACATTCGCTGCTCGAAATCTGCAAGAAGCCCGAACTTGCTGCGGAGGTCACGATCACCGCCGCCGAATTCCTTGGCGTCGACGCTGCCATCATATTCGCCGATCTCCTGCTTCCTTTCGAAGTCATGGGCCTGTCTTTTCATTTTTCTGCCGGAGAGGGCCCTGTCATCGAGAAGCCCATCCGCATGCCCGAAGATGTCGCTCAACTCCGCACCGATCGCGCCGCCGATCTGGGCTATGTTGCCGAGGCGGTGCGTCTGGTCGCGAAGCATTTCGCCGGGAAGATTCCCGTCATCGGTTTTTGCGGCGCGCCGTTCACCCTGGCCAGCTACATGATCGAAGGCGGCGGCTCCCGCCACTACCTCCACACCAAGAAGATGATGTACAACTTTCCCGCCGCGTGGGACCAGTTGATGCGCAAACTGGTCGACGTCACGGCCGAGTACTCCGCCGCGCAGGTGCGTGCTGGAGCCGATGTGATTCAGATTTTCGACAGTTGGATCGGCTGCCTTAGCGTGGAGGACTATCGCCGTTACGTCTTGCCGCACGTGACGGTCCTCATTCGGCGGCTGCAAAAGAGTGCGCCCGTCATTTATTTTGGCACCGACAGTGCTACCTTGCTGCCGGCGATGAATGAAACTGGGGCCGATGTCATCGGCCTCGACTGGCGCATCCCGCTCGATAAAGGCTGGAGCGACCTCGAACACCGCTGTGCCGTGCAGGGCAATCTCGATCCCGTTCTGCTTTTTGCGGATTGGAAAGAATTGAAATCGCGCGCAGAGGAAATCCTTCGTCTGGCCGCGGGACGCCCCGGCCACATTTTCAATCTTGGCCACGGCATCCTGCCCGAGACTCCGGTAGAGAACGTGAAAAATTTAGCCCGCCTGGTTCAGGAGTATTCGGTTGCGCCACGGCCATAGCAGGCGTGAGGAAAGGTCCGGTAACGCGAAGCAACGTTGCGGTAACGTGGAAGAGCGGCGCTTCAGCGCCGCGTGAAGCATCTGAAAGAATGAGCTTCAGCCCTCGTGGTCGTAACTCTTATCCACTGTTCAGCCAGCGAACAGTGATGATGTTCAACCGCTATTTATGATTCGCATCGCCATTGTCGCCGGAGGTATATCCGGTCTCACCGCCGCTTTCACCCTGGAAGAGCATCGCCGCGCCGGCGCCGTCGAATACATACTTTACGAATCCTCGTCGCGACTCGGCGGCGTCCTCCGCACAGAACGCATTCAGGGCTGTATCTTAGAAGCCGGACCCGACTCCTTTATCACCGAAAAGCCCTGGGCTGCGGACTTGTGCCGAAGCCTCGGCATCGGCGATCAACTCATCGGCTCGAATGACTCCGACCGGATCACCTACATTCTCGTCCGCGGCCGCCTCGTTCCGATGCCCGATGGCCTGATGTTCATGGTTCCCACGAAAATCCTGCCCACAGGATTCTCACCGCTCTTTTCCTGGACCACCAAGCTGCACATGGCGCGGGAACTCCTGCATCCTCCTCGCACCGGCGACCACGACGAAAGCGTCGCCTCTCTCGTCGAGCGCCATTATGGCGCCGAGATGGTCGACCGCCTGGCCGACCCGCTACTCTCCGGCATCTACGGAGGCGAAGCCGACGGCCTCAGCGTCCGTGCCGTCCTTCCTCGCTTCGCCGAAATGGAGCGCGATCACGGTAGTCTCGGCCGCGCCATGCTCGCCGCCAGAAAAAAAATGCCGTGGCCCGCGAACAAACCAGCCCCTCCGCTCTTCACTTCGCTCCGGAACGGTATGCAGCAGCTTGTCGAAACTCTGGCGGCCAAACTTGACCCAGCCTCTTTGCGAACAAATACTCTTGTGCATTCCGTTCAGCCCGAGGCGAGAGGCTGGACAGTTTCGACTGGAACAACATCCGAGCGCTTCGACGCCGTCATCCTCGCCGTGCCGGCTCACGTTGCGGCGCAGCTCCTGGCCGCCGCCAGCACCGGGCTCTCCACCGAACTCGCCGCCATCGGCTACAGCTCATCCATCACCGTTGCCTTGGGCTACGATCGCCATGTTCGCGAGTCGCTTCCTCCCGGCTTCGGATTTCTCGTGCCACGTAGCGAAGGGAAGCGGCTTCTGGCGGCAACCTTCGTCCACAACAAGTTTCCGCACCGCGCCCCGGATGACCGCGCTTTACTGCGCTGCTTCTTCGCCGGATCAAACGCAGAACAGGTCTGGGATCATTCCGATGACGCCATCATCGCAATGGTTCGAACCGAACTGCAGCAGATCGTCGGCCTGCGCTCAAATCCGCTTTTCGGTCGCGTCTATCGGTGGAAGTCCGCCATGGCACAATACGGCGTCGGACACCTCGACCGTCTGGACCGGATCGAGCGCCTCCGCCAGCAATTGCCCGGTCTAGCTCTCGCCGGCAACGGCTATCGCGGCATCGGCATCCCCGATTGCATCCGCTCCGGCCAGGAAGCTGTCATGCACGTTCTGAACCTGTAGGTAATGGCGTGCTCGTGTGGCGCGGGCACTCTTGCCCGCGAAATACATAAAGCGAAGCTGGTCCCGCAGGCCACGTCCCACTCCAAAAACTCTACGCGGGAACCTCGGCTTTACGAAGGCTTGCTTTTCCCCTCAACCGCGCCACCACAAGCCGAATCTCGTCATACGTAACCTCGGGCGGCAGGATATCCTTCAGGGGCTTCAGTTTCTCCCAACCCGCTCTGGCGCACGCCGCTTCGATTACCGACTGCTTCTCCGCGCTCACCCAGCCACCCTGAAACTCAACCTGCCCGGTTTCCAGGAGATTTGCCACGGCATTCACTACCGTCGACAATTGCCGCCCTCGAATCTGCGCGATCTCTTCAAGAGTCTTCCCTTCGCGCAGCAAACGCAAAGTTTCATCGGCAGGCTTAGCTTGCCGCTGAGTTCCTCCTGGCCGCTCGCCCTGTCGAAATCTAGCCAGCGCAGCCAGGATTTCCTTCCCATAGGTCTCCGCCTTTTTTTCGCCGATGCCAGAGATGTCCAGAAGTTCCGCAATCGATTTAGGTTGCCGCCGGCAAATTTCGTCCAGCGATGAATCGTGCAGCACCACGAACGACGCCATGTTCATCTCTTTCGCGACACCGCGCCGCCACTCCCGCAGATACTCTTTCAGATCCTCATCCAGCGGACCAGCGCTCACAGTCGGATGCCCCGGCAATCGCTTTCTCCCGGCGCTTGCGATCGGGATGGGTGCGGCCTTCATCCACTCCGCCGCGCTCCCGCACACATCGCAAGCGTCACACTTCTCCCACTTCGGAGCCTCCCCAAAGTGTAGGCAGATTTGCCGGTGCCGGCAATTCCGCGACTCCACAAACTGGCGGATGATTCGATACCGCTCCCAGGCACGCTCCCGCTCCGCCGCATCGATAATTTGATTCGCGAAAAATCCCAGCAGCCCGGCATCCTTTTTCTGCCATAGCAGGACACAATCCGCGCTGCCGCCGTCGCGCCCCGCTCGTCCAGCCTCCTGGTAGTACTGCTCGATCGACTTGGGTAGCGACAAATGAACCACCGCCCGCACCGCGGCCTTATTGATCCCCAAACCAAACGCAATGGTCCCCACAAGGACGCGCACCTCGTCTGACATCCAGCGCTCTTGATTGCGCCGCCGCTCCTCCGCCCCCATTTTCCCGTGATAACCCACGGTGGCAATGTCGTGGTCTTCGAGAAAGTCCACGGTCTCCTCGACGCGATTTATCGTCGGCGAATAGACAATTACGTTACTGCCAGAGTAGCTGCGCAGAGCCTCTACCAGCAATTCCGTCTGCTCCAGCCCCGTGCACTCGCGCACCAGATAGCGCAGGTTCGGCCGGTAGAAGCTGGCAATATATTTGTCGGGGTTGCGCAACTGCAGTTGCGCCAGAATGTCGTGCCGCACATGGCGGGTAGCGCTCGCGGTAAACGCGGCAATCGGACGATCCGCAAACTTCGTCCGCAGCCGGCTCAACTGCCGGTATTCCGGACGAAATTCGTGTCCCCACTCGGATATGCAGTGTGCCTCATCGATCGCAAAGAAAGAAACCGGCGCCTGCTGCAACCAACTCATGGTATCGCCCCGCGCGATTCTCTCGGGCGACACATAAAGCAGCCGGTACGCCCCTTCGCGCGCGCGGCTCATCACTTTCGCCTGCTCCGCCTCGCTCAACGTACTATTAAGAACCGCAGCGGGAATTCCCATCTGTGCGAGCTGCGCCGCCTGGTCCTGCATCAGCGCAATCAGAGGAGAAATCACCACTGCCATCCCTTCCATCACCACCGCCGGCAACTGGTAGCAAAGGGATTTACCCCCGCCTGTCGGCATCACCACGCACGTATCGTTCCCCGCCAGCAGGCTGCGCACAATCCGCTCCTGCAGCGGACGAAACGTGCCATAGCCCCAGTAGCGGCGGAGCGGCGTCAGCAGATCGATCTCGGCGCTCATCAACTTGGAGTATAGGTGGAGGCGAAGACTAGGAGAACAACCCGCAGCAGATATTTTCTGGAAAAGCCGACCAAAGCGGAACCGCCTTACCCTGGGGATCCCTGTGCTCCCTGTGGTAAAGGTTTTTGCAGGCGCACATCCCCCGCACCCGGATACACCTTCTCAAACGCCACCCACAAGACCGCAATCACCACAAAGCACACCAAACTACCCTCCGGCCCCACCGACCCACCGGTGATCCATCGCGACCCGTGAAACGAAGAGCTCAACAAGTGTCCCGGCGACATCTGACCACTGTCCGGGACGGAATAGAAAAAGCTCTCGCCCCAATCCCACGCCGCGTGAAAACCCACCGCGAACCATAAACTGCCGGTGCGGCGCAAAGTAAGGCAGAAGAAAAGCCCGATCAACCCTGCCGCTAGCGCACCGGTCCACGCTTCTCCCAGATTCTGCAGGTGGCTCGTGCCGAAAATCGCCGATAGCAAAACTGCTGCCGGCCAGAATCCCATACTCCGCGCCAGCGTGAACTGAGCGTAGCCGCGGAAAAGAAACTCCTCGAATAATCCCACCAGCAGAAACACCAGACCCCAAAAACCCGCGAACTTAACAATGGCCGTTCCGTGCAGCAAAACATGGCCGAAGTCGAATGCGTGCATTCCGTGCAGGATTTCCAGCAGAAGCGTGATTCCCAGAAACCCCCACATCGCGCCCACCCAAAACAACTTTGAAAAAGCTCCCTGCAGCGGCAAACCGTAAGCCCCCCAGGGCCTCTTTTCGATTCGCCGCATGACGAGTGCCGGAATCACTGCCGCCACTAGAAGCCCCAGCTCGCCGAACAGCTGCGACCAGAGTTCGCCGAGGTGCAGGGACTGCGCCAGCCAGCTTCCTACCGCCACCATCGTTGCGAACATGCCAAGATAAAAAACGTAGCTCCATCCCGAACGCAGGCCGCCCGCTCCCACAAAAACTCTTCGTAGCGATCGATTTTCTTTTCCCGGCGATTCCGCGCCGCCTGTGGCAGCGATCAACCCTGGTTTCTCAGCGTCGTCGGAAACCGCGTCCGGCGAAATCTTCAATTCTTCCATGACCATATCCCCTGGAAACTTCTTCCCCCAAACCGGCTCCAACATGGTAAAACACCAAGTCCTGCCCTATGACCCGATTTTTCACCCGCGAACGCTTCGGACGTCCGCAGTTTCTTTCCGGCGCTCTTCTATTGATCTTCCTGACGCAGGCAGTGTGGCTGATTCATCGAGAATTGGACCATCGTGAATTGGGCGCATCCGACCTTGGCGGCTCCGAGATTTCGAGTGCCGCCGAACAGACTCGCATCGCGGCGGGCTGGCGGCAGCTTCACGGCGGTGGCATCGCCGGTGTCCCCTACCCTGATCCTCCCGGTACGCTTTCCCCCGAAATCTCCGAAGACGCTACCGGCTTCGACATGCAGCAGTCGCCGCTACTCGCTCTCGCAACCGCCGCGCCCCTGCTCGCCTGGCCTCGACACTTTGATGCGGAATCGTCAGGTTACTGGCGCTGGCTTCCGCGCGTTCCTTTTCTCGTCTGCGGAGTCCTGCTCGGCGCATCGCTGTGGTATGTCGCCCGCCGGCTCTGCGGAAACACCGGGGGATTTATCGCTCTCACCCTCTACTGTTTTTCTCCATCCATGGTCCAGGCCAGCGCAGTCTGGCACACCGAGCCGGAAATCCTCGCAGCCTGGGGATCGTTTGGAGCGATCTTCACCGCGATTGCAGTTGCCCACACTCTTTACGCCCCGCGCGAGGTAATTCTTTGGAACTGGCGCCGCATCGTGTTGCTGGGCGTTGCTCTTGCCATCGCCGTTGGATCGCAATTCTCCATGATCGCGGTGCTGCCCTTAGCTCTCGGCTTCATGTTGTACGTCGCTCCCATTCGCCGCGTTGCAGCCTTCATCATCTGGTCGTGCGCTTCTCTGGTAGCTCTCCTGCTGCTCTTCTCGACATACTTTTTTCAGGACCATGCCTTCGTCGAAGGAATGCGCCATGCTTCTTTCTGGGCAGCCACCTGGCGCGGATTCACTGTGCTCGGCGTTTACCGCCAGGTAGCCTTGCAAATATTGCGCGCCTGTCCCGCCCTCGCGTTGCTGCTTCCGGTCGCCTTGGCAACTTATTTCCTCTGGCCGCGCACTCGCTATTTTGGCAATACCGCCCCCGGCTTGGTCTCCCTGCTCTTCATCGGATTGGGCATGGCCCATCCCCACATAGCCGGGGCAGGATTTCTATTGGCCTCAGTCCCATTCCTGCTGATATTCGTTTCTGGCATTCTCGCCGATCTGATGGAGACTCGCTATCGTCCGCTTATTACCTCTTGCGTCGCCGGATTGCTGGGTGCCTACATCCTTTGGAATCTTCTGGCGTTGGCCCAGGCTCCCCAGGGATGATTTCAATCCCCAATCTCTTCACCTTAGGTAGTTGACAATTCTCTACAATTCCCCGCGCATCGCCCCGTTTCCCCAACGATCTAAAATCGTAGACATGAGGTGCGCCCATGATCGTCCTACGAATGATCGTTCCGCCAATGATCAGCCCAGCAACGACCGTCCCGCTGGAGTATCATAGTGTTGTGAAGGGTGGCAAAACATTTCGCCACAAGAGTGCTGCGCATCGGTCGATTCCCGCTTCCCGCGCGGTTTTGGTGCTGGCGCTGATTCCGCTTTTGTTCAGCTCGATCGGGTTCGGCCAAGTCAATGGCTTGCATCCGTCCGTTACATCGCCGGGTTTCGGTGGCCGTGCCATCAATGGAACTCCGCCCAGCGTGACATCTCTCGGACGAAACGGCTTCACGCCCAGGAACAACGGCGGAACGTTCTCCTCTCAGAGTCGCGACGGCCACCATCATCACCATCAGACCGTGACCGGTAATGCGTTTTATCCATATGTGTACGCCCTGCCAGTACCGTATGCCATGGACATGAACGAGCCCGACTCGGATGGCGGCGATGAAGACGATCCCGAATACCAGGGTGGCCCGACCGTCTTCGACCGCCGCGGCTCTGGACGCGACTCCTACGTTCCTCCCTCGTACTCTGGCCCGGCCCACTCCCGCCGGGCAGTTCCGGCGGATACGGAGCCAGAGCAAGCAAACGCGTCTAATGACGATCCTGCCCCCCCCGAACCGTCGCAACCGGCCACAACACTCGTCTTTAGGGATGGTCATCAGGTGGAGGTGGAGAACTATGCGATCGTCAGTCAAACTCTGTACGACCTGACGCCCGGCCATCCGCGCAAAATCGCTCTTGCCGATCTCGATCTCTCCGCCACCCAAAAAGAAAACGATGATCGCGGAGTCGCATTCCAATTGCCGCCTTCCGCTCAGGCAAATTGATGATGATGTCGCGCA
>Ga0307474_10000247_pt1 | contig 39456 bp, 38 predicted proteins | sample atmos_gasesECM1C_2_FD_203312 | JGI IMG/M metagenome (GOLD analysis project Ga0307474, IMG submission 203312) | Hardwood forest soil microbial communities from Morgan-Monroe State Forest, Indiana, United States - atmos_gasesECM1C_05 | ecosystem: Environmental > Terrestrial > Soil > Temperate... | reverse complement strand
GTACGAGATTGAGCGATGCTGCTGAGTTCCGAACGTTGGTCACTGGTGAGGGACACTTCGCTGTCTGTCGCCATACCAACTTAGAAGCATAACAGCTGGTAATGGTTACTTTGCGACAGCCCACTAGCATGCCTGTCTTAACACAACTAAGATCCAATCGAATCAACGGAAGGCAAGCCACCGCGATCCCGCAGCCGGTGACCGAGAAGGAACGCATCGTTAGCATTGATGTGCTGCGTGGGTTTGCGCTGTTGGGCATTCTACCGATGAACATCCAGTCCTTCTCGATGATCGGCGCAGCTTACGGGAACCCGACAGCCTATGGAGATTTGCACGGAGCGAACTATTGGGTGTGGTTGTTGTGCCATGTTCTTGCCGACCAGAAGTTCATGACGATCTTCTCCATGCTGTTCGGCGCCGGGATTCTTTTGATGGCCAGCCGCATTGAAGCCACTGGCAAACCCTCGGCCGCTCTACATTACCGCCGCATGGGATGGCTGATTCTGTTTGGTTTGGCGCATGCGTATCTGCTGTGGAGCGGAGACATTCTGGTCGCGTACGGAATGTGCGGTCTGTTGGTTTATCTTTTCCGCAAGCTCCAACCGCGCACACTTCTGGTGCTGGGTCTGCTGACTATCGCGGTCGCCTCCGCCTCTTTAGCATCGTACGGCGCATGGTCGCGACATTGGTCTCCGGCGCAACTGCAGATCGCACGCGAACAGTTATGGATGCCCACCGCTTCACAAGCAGCAAACGAAATCACAGCCTATCGCGGCAGTTGGGCAGATGAGATGAAGTTTCGCGTGCCGGACTCGGTCCAGATGGAAACCATCTTCTTCGTGGTATTCACATTCTGGCGGGTGACGGGACTGATGCTAGCGGGCATGGCGCTTTTCAAGCTGGGCGTTTTCAGCGCCAGGCAACCAGGGGCCCTGTATTGGACCATGATTGCCATTGCCGTGTGTTACGGCATTCCGATCACGCTGTACGGCACGCATCGCGACTTCGCGGCCGGCTGGGATTTCCGTTACTCCTTCTTCTATGGCGCCCAATTCAACTATTGGGCCAGTCTCCTGGTAAGCCTCGGCTGGGTTGGAGCGATCATGCTCGCCTCCAGAGCTGCACCGTTGCTTCCACTCACACGTCGGCTAGCGGCCGTTGGCCGCATGGCGTTCACCAACTACATCATGCACACAGTAATCTGCACCACGATCTTCTACGGACACGGATTTGCTCTATTCGGAAAAGCGGAGCGAGTGTGGCAATTTGCCATCGTGGTAGCGATCTGGTTGTTGCAACTGGTTATCTCGCCGATCTGGCTGCGGCATTTTTTGTTTGGGCCGCTGGAATGGTTGTGGCGTTGCCTGACCTACCTGCAGTGGGAACCGCTGCGCCGGAATCCCGCGGTTTTGGGCGAAACTTAACTGAAGTCACCGTCGCGAGCACGCCTTGTCGAAGGAGCTAGCCGTGATGCCGTTTAGAACCTGTGCCAGCTTTGCCGCAGCAATTTTGTACGCCGCGACGTCGCCATGCCACACCGTCGCTGCGAGGGTCCCGAGCGATGTCCCTCCAGACGACGCCGCGGGGCGACTGTCGGGCGGCGTTCTTGCACGCTTTGCCATTGTTGGATGGCCCCGATGAGACGCAATCTCCTCTTGGCTGATGGTTTGTGCCGCTGCCCAATTTCAGAGCAATCTTCCAAGCGAAATTCTTTTCGGCTCGCCACCGCATCATCTACGGTCGAGCCCCGCGACCGCTGGCCAGCTTTACGCCCGCCGCGCGTGCAGCGCGTGCCAACAGCCGGACGACCTCTGCCATATTGCGAGGTCGGGCTTCAGGAACACGATTTATCATGGCGGTAATCAAGTCGGATAAGTCAGCCATCCGGTCTGCGGATTCGTGGTTCAACAGCTCTCGTTCCCGAAACAGGTGGCAGAAAGTCATGCCCAAGCCATAGATGTCAGTTTTCGCGTTGACCACGCCTTCGTTCTCCTGCTCTGGCGCCATGAACCCAGGTGTGCCGAAGGCGGCTGTAATGGGCGTGCTAACCGCCGCCCCCTGTAGGACGGCAGTAGGAACAACCTTCGGATCAAGTAGACGGCGAACGTCAATCATGCCGAAATCCGCGAGTATTGGCTGATGGCCCTCTGTTACAAGAATATTTCCAGGTTTCACGTCACCGTGAAACACGCCCCTACGCTCCCAGCCGACCACGTCGATGTATTTGGTTTCGTGCGCGGCGCGCAAGGCCGATGCCACGCGATGCGCGACCTGCAGACAAATGGCGAAACGGTCCCCAACGTCGAGAGCGTTACTCCACTCGTCCAGGGGCTTCCCGTCCACGTAGTCCATTACGAGATAATGGCAATCCACGTCACCGATCCGGCAATTCGCGAAGTCGTGAATATAGACAATGTTCGGGTGCTGTAGGCTTGCCAGTGCCTGAACTCCCGAAGCGACGATCGCTGAAATCCCGGGGGCAAGGTCCGGCCGAATGGGATAAAAGAGTTTCAGAGCAAATTCGCGGCCGAGTGCCGGGTTCCTCACGCGATAGACAATGCCGCTTCCGCCCTGGCCGACCAATGCGCGAACCAAGAAAGGACCGATTCGGCGGTCCACCAATGTTTCCGGGTGTGCAGCGATCTTGTCAAAACTAACAGTTTCGGCATTGTCGCCGGCGCGCACATCGGCGGATCCCGAAAGGGACGGCTGTTCACCGAGATGGACTATTTCTTCGCCAGTCCGAACTCCGAGGAACTGCAATCCTGCGACAATCCTCGGCAGGATACCATCGAGCCCGGTCGGCGGAATGCGGACTGAGGCGGCCGCTCCCAGCGCTTCGCGCCACTCAGGCTCTCGGGTCTGCATTTCCGCATGCGAGATGTCACGCAATACAGGGATGAAAGGCTTCCCGTCTTCGTGAGCCCGCACAATCTCCTTCGTGATCTGGTAGGAACCGGTTGTGTCTGGTGAGACAATCAGCAGCACAGCAACGGCGCGCTGAATCGCCTCGCCCGTCTGGATGAGATAGGAGACACCGGGAACGGAGTCCCGTTCGTAATACCACGCCCGATAACCTTGCGTTTCGAGGTAATCGGCAATTCGTCGGGCGAGAGCCTGATCCTCCTCCACGTGGCTGATGAATACGTGGGACATAGTGGCGAGTTCCTGCAGGCAGGTTTGCTCGCTAATCCTGCCACATTCGGAAACAAGTTTATGCGAGCTCCTGGAAACCCAACATAATAGCACTCGGGCTCACTGGGATCACCGAGGCAGAAGTCTAGCGAAGCGAACCAGAAGTCTTCTTGGGGAAATCAAGGGCCACAAAGCGTCGCTTGCTCTCCGATCTCATCGAAGCCTGTTTCTGCGGAATTTGGCGCGCCACCTGTTTAAGACACGACCAATTGTGTCCATGTGCTTTGGCGAGAGCGGCGACGTTTATTGGGAGTGAAACGGCGATCTTTCCGGTAGCAGAAGTTCGTTGAGGTGCGTGTCTGCCGGGATTCTCCGCTACCACAGCCGATGATCCATCCACTCCGCAGTCCTTCAAAAATCGCCGCTGGCGCCTCCGCCTCCCGAATGCCCCCCACCAAAGCGGACGTCCGGACTGCTGGTGTGCGGGGCTGGCGTTATTGATTGCGGCGATAGCAGGCCGAAAAAGGTCGACCCGGCGTCAATCCACTGTTTGTCTTTTCCCGATAGGCGCATGGCGGTGAAGCCGTGGCGAATTCCGCCGGGGCCACGGTCAAGCCAGCGTCGGATGAATAATGCGACACCGGTTAACACTATGCCCAGAAGGATCGGGTCCCAGGTATGCCGCGGCCAGCCGAGATAAGGCTTATTAGAAACGAAGGTCAGGACGGCGGCGATCGCGCCCACCGCGATGACGAAGCGGTCCTTCTGGCGAATGCCGCGCGCGAGCACGATTGGCGGTAGGCACCAGATCAGCACCCACGTGGTCCAGTAGAACGGCCTTGCGAATTCAGAGGAGTCCCGAGTGCCGCTCCACCACCACTGAGCAGGCAGGTCCAACGACGAAAGCTTGAGATTGATGGCCAGGTAGATCCCGAGCCAGAGAAACGCTTCGACGAGCGAATAACCTTCCTCGAGGTAGTCGAAGCGGTGGCGGGAGCGTACCACGGCTATACCTACTAGCCCGGTTGCATAGAACATTGCAACGATCAGATGCTGCGCCGAGTGGGATGAGGTCCAGTAGCCTGGCAAAAAGACGCCGAAGATCATCGCGGCGAAAAATGCATATGAGAATCCGAAGCGGCGCCATATCCAGAGCGCAAGGATGGCACCGGCAGCGGGAACCAAAGACTCCAGCTTCGGCGAATCAGGGCTGTCGCTCAAAAAGGCGAACTGTATTCCAGCGCAGAGAAAACCAACCGAGCAGGCGGTGAGCGCCTCTTCGATCCCGTAGCGATAGAGACCGGCTTGGAAAACAGCGAATTCGGCAGCCGCGTAGCAGACTACAGCAAAGATCAGCGAGAAAACGCCGATAGTTTGCTCTGATGGCCCCGAGCCCACGAAGAACAGCGCGGCGGCAGCACCCACGCTGATCAGGGTGAAGAGGAACAAGACCAGCCGCAGGAAAATGTTGGTGGTGCGGAGATCAGAGGCCGTTTCCTTTTGCAGAAGCTGGTACTGCTCCCTGGTCAGAAAGCCCTCGCCGGCCCAGTCCGTCAGCAGTTTGCGGGCGCGTAGCGTCTCTTCGCTGGATGAACTGTAAAGTCTCACCCCGTCCTCCCGAAACGGCGCCCGATCTGTACCAGCACCGCGAGCATGGCAACTCCGGTAACGACGAAATAGCTCAGGACAACGGTTTGGTCATTGACGCTACGGAGGAACATCGAGCTCACGCCCACGTAGCCGTAGACGGCGGCATAAGCAACGAAAGCAAACTGCCGGCGCGTCAGGCCCCAGGCGAGAGACGCGCCACAGGTGATCAGCAGAGCGAAAAGCCATACGCCGTAGCCCTGCCGATTGAACACGCCGGAGAGCAGTGCCCAAAAGAGAACGTTGGCCACGACGTTCAGATAAGTACCGAAGAAATGCGGCTTCAGGCCGCGGCGCTGAAGAAGCGCCCCGCCGACGCCGAGCAGTAGGCTGTAGAGAAGGGCACACTGGCGATACGCCGCGTCCTGATGGGCCGACCAGTGCGAGATTTTGAGCCCGAACCATCCGGCGAGCGAGGACAAACCGAGTGACAGCACGAAGCGATTGTCGAAACGATAAGCGAGGAAGAAGAAGAGGCCGGCGGTCGCCAAGAGATAGGGATCCAGTCGTCCGGAGAGCAGGCGGAAACGGTTCTCCAGGTAAGCGAGTTCCACGCACCAGACGAGGCTGCCGAGGTAAAGCACGTAGTCGAAGATCGGACTCGGTGCAGGCGTTTCGGCGGGAGACCAGACAGGAGCACGGGAAAAGCAATACCAAGAACAGGCGGCGAGGATACTGGAGAGCACAGTCAGGACGACGATGTCACCGATTTGCTCTGACCACGTGCTGACGGTCCAGCCGAGTCCGCCAACGAACGCCAGCACACCGGCGTAGAGGAGAACGTTCAGTTCGAGAAAAAGGGAGAACGGTTCTCCACGGGCGAGGCCCGCCATATGGGCGTGTTGCTCCGGCGATATTTTGCTCTGCTCCTTCCATTGCTTTAGTCGCGTGAGGATGGTCACGAAGCCTTCGTTCTCCGGAACTGGGACAGCACGTCCATAGTCCGGTGTTGGATCCCGGTGTCACCTGTTCGGCCCATGAGTTTACTCATGGTACATTCCCATAGGCTCGTCACGCCGAAAAAACGCGAGTAGATGTGCTAAAACCGAGGCGAACCCGAAGTCGGCTTCTGGGAGGTCAAGATTCACCCGCTCGAAAATAGGATATTGCCCCCGGCGTGTCGGCTCCCTAACATGGCAAGCCTAGCCCCAGTAACAACGCCCGGTGGGGGCATTCCGACCAGCAACTTTGACGAGGGTGGTGGGCGTAAGGACGCGGAGAAAATACTATGCGCGGCCGCAGTGCTTTTCGAGCACTGTCGTCGCAGATTTTTCCCAGATGCGCCCTCAATCCCAAACTCTAACTAAGGTCTGGATTCTGGTAGGTGCGGCAGGAATCGAACCTGCAACCCTCGGATTAGAAATCTGATAATTAAGGAGAGGGGCTCGATGGCTTTCAACAGTATAGGAGCATGCTCAGGGCTGTCAGGTGGGCAGAAGCGCTCTCAGGTGGGTTCGAACTTGCAATGAAACTTGCAATAAGTAAGGAAGTGCTTCGCTCTCGCTGCCCCCACCTTCGACGCTAGTCTCGGCTGCGGATCTTGGAGAGCAGTCGCAGTATTTCTAAATACAGCCAAACGAGAGTGACCATCAAAGCGAAGCCGCCATACCATTCCATGTACTTTGGGGCGCCGGCACGGGCGCCACTCTCGATAAGATCGAAATCCAGCACCAGGTTGAGAGCGGCAACAATCACCACTACGACACTGAAACCGATCCCGATCATGCCCGAACCATTAATGGCCGCGAAGTGAACGCCGAAAAAACCGACCACAAACTGCAATAGATAGAAGAGGAAAATTCCGCCCGTCGCCGCCACGATCCCCATCTTGAATCTCTCGGTGGCGCGGATGATCCCGGACCGATAGGCGATCAGTAAAGCCACCAGCGTGCCAAATGTCAAGCCAACTGCTTGCTCGGCGATGCCGGGAAACCGCACCTCCAGCATGGCGGAGGCGCTCCCCAGTACCAAGCCTTCCAGTAGTGCATACATTGGCGCAGTCACCGGGGACCAAGGCTGCTTGAATATCGTTATCAGTGCGATGATGAAGCCCCCAATAGCTCCGGCCGCGAGAAGCGGCAGGGCAGCCTGAGGAGAGCGCGTGAACAGATTCCAACTCCAGGCAGCAGTGGCCACGACGCAGATCAGCAAAATGCCAGTCTTGTTAACGGTACCGGAGATGGTCATGCTGTCGCCGAGCACGGCGCCGCCCACGCGAAACGAGTCGCCGGACAACGCTGGATTTGAAGTCTTCATTAGAGCCATCGAAAGTCTCCTAAGAAGGGATTAGCTTAGTGTGTACCACATCGGAAAGGAGGAGTCGAACCAGCAACGGCCCGAAGCCCGACGGATTTTGAGTTCACTAGCCAGTTCTGAACCGTTATGAAAATTCTCTACTCTAATTGATTCCTCATCCACTTACCAGCAACGAGTTCTGATCCTTTCTGATCAAGTCTGACTCGTTTTGAACATGGAACTATCACGTTTTTATCACAGCAACTAGCGCTCGACTCGAGCGTACACACTAACGAGAATCTTCCCCTCTACAGCTTCATGCGGGTCATGCTCCGCCAGATACGCTGTTCCTCATTGGGCAAAAAACTCAAAATCAGTTCGTTGGCAATCACCCGGCGCACCAACCGCTCGGCATCCTTGAAATCATGCTTGCGTCCACCGTGTTACCAGCCCGGCTTCTAGACACCGCAGCACAAGATGGCCAAAGAAGGCCTCATCCCGTGCTTCCACGTGAGAGGAGCCATCCGCGTCTGCCCATCCGATGTCGCCGCCTGGATTCGAAGAGAAATCGAACGATCTAGCCATGGACGAAAAACACCGACCAGCAGCAGTGGCAAGAACGTGAATTTCGGGACCTCACCGCTGTTTCGAAGAGTCACTATGTCCCAGTCGCCGAAACTCGGTGCACTTTCCAAAAGTGCCACGACTGCACATCTCGAAATGGGCTCCTGGGAAGTGGGCTGCAAATTCCCGGGCGTGGCCTCGACAACGCAGAAAATATGCGATTGTCGGAGGAAAGTCGCGATTTGACACAACAACCGCCGAGTTCTACATGCTTCTTGACCATGAGCATCGTGCCGGTTGAAATACTTGTTCGGTTCCTATTGGCTTTTACCTAATCACCAGATGCCCCTGCAATTTGGACGCCTTCTACGGCATATCGTCAACGTAGTTGTCCGGCCGGTCCCTTAGCACCTCTCATCCGTCAGGCCCCCCAGACGCCTGAAAATGCGTCATTCCACGACATCCGGTAGAAACCTCACAACGATTTTGGTCGGCTTGTGTTCCACACCTTAGTAGGTTTCACACTTTAGTAGTTAGTAGATAGAAGCGTTCCCGCGTGGGTGGCGGGACACTGTCCCCTTTCGAACCTGGGAATCCCCCAAGCGAACAAGCCTTGGTCGAAAGTCCCTTAATCGCTTTCGCTTTGATTCGTCTAATCAAGCTCTTGTGGGCTCAGTGCAGGCCCCAGACGTGCAAGAAAAGCAAGGGAAGAATCCTGGAGATAGCGCTTCAGTGGAGACGCTGATCGAAGACATTCGTTACGCTGTTCGGATGCTGAGGGAGGAATCCCGCCTTTACCATGCTGGCAGTCCTCACGCTGGCTCTCGGCATCGGCGCCAACACAGCGATCTTTGGCGTGGTTAACAGCGTGCTGCTGAAACCTCTTCCTTTCGACCGGCCGGGAGAGGGTGATGTTGGTTGCTGAGACCTGGCAGGGACTGAACGGACGCGTTTCCGCCGGCAACTTCGTAGATTGGCAACAACAAACGACTGCTTTTGAACAGTTGGCAGCGGGCCAGGTTTCCAGTTTCAATTTGGCGACGCGCCAAGCGCCGGAGTGCATTGTCGGTAACCAGGTTACCCACAACTTCTTTTCTGTGTTTGGAGTCGTGCCGATCCTGGGCCGCACGTTTGCTCCGTCCGAAGATCAGCCGGGAGGTGAGCGAGTCGTGGTCTTGAGCGAGAGCACGTGGAAACGCCGCTTCCACTCTGATCCTTCGATTCTCGGACGGAACCGGGTTAATCGAGACTCAGCAACGTCCACTTCTTCCTAGCCGACTTCACGGGGCTGATTTAGAGGCTCTGCACGCGCTGTCGCACACAAACTGTCTCCCGATGTACTTACACCTGATTAGCCACTGCTCGTCCCCGAGCTTACAAATGAAGAACTATCCAACGCTGGTTACTTCAGTCTAAGTTCGATGAACCTGAACGTCGCAGAAGGCTGACTCATCACACAACCGAAGGAGAAATCCGATGAAACGAAGACTGCTGGAATTGTTTTTGTTATGCCTCGCGGTATGGACTGTGCCCAATGGACAACTATTCGCGCAAACCAAGGAGAGTGCCGCATTCGATAAGCTCCACGGTCTGGCCGGCAACTGGGAAGGCACTTTTGCCTGGAGCGGCGGGCGGAACGCAACCGGGAAGATGGGTGCCCAATACTACACAACCGGAAACGGATCTGCGGTGGTGGAGAACCTCACACAAGATGGCGTCCCGTCCATGACGAGTGTCTATCATCTCGACGGCGCCGATCTGCGACTGACCCATTTTTGCGCTGCCCAAAACCAACCAAGGCTGAAAGCGACGGCCGTCGATCCTGACAAGGGAGAGATCACGTTTTCGTTTGTCGACATCACCAACCTGCGTTCTCCAACCAGTGGACACGTAGATGGCTTGGAAATACGGTTCATAGCGCCAGATCACGTTACGCTGCGCTTTCACTTCAAGAGCGGCGACACGGACAGCCAGGAACTAGTTGACTTACGGCGCAAGATATAAGTCGAGGCAGTGCCCAATCCGCAGGCATTGCGGCAGAGCCGGTGTCACAGCTTTTTCGTGCTTTGCTGGTGTGGTCTTTCACTGGCCAGAAACGGGCTTCGGGAACGTTCGTCTCAGCCACAATTAGGGAGCTGGCTTCTGGCCGCGACAGTTTTCGACTCACCCTTGATCCGACCGGAATCCAACCGGGACAGGCGGATTTACGCGGCGTCGCCTCGCGTAATACCTCATTGGTGCTCCAGCGCCAGCAACCCAACGAGACGCTTTCCTGAAAACCAAGCGCCGGTCATGGTCTTGCCTTTGGCGATGGCGCGATACTCGCCGTCAAAACTGATTGAGCTGCTGCCTTTGCTCTTGTACCGCAAAGAGCGGCCGTGGAGAAGAGCTGGTAGACTTTATCGCGCTCTAGCGTGAGTTCTACAAGCGAAACGATCAACAGCACAAGAAGCAGCACTCGTTTCATATAGGTGCCCTCAATCCTCTACGGTTTCAGAACGTGCAGATCAAGCCGAAGACCAAGTCGTCCTGGACCCTAGGTTCCGGATCGCGCTTGAACGGTAATTAATTGTCGAGTAGGAACAACTCAGTTCAGCAGGAGGGAGGAGGTCGGTTGTAGAGATTCTCATCGAGAATCACACTCGGAAGGGGCGAGTGTGCAGTCGCCATGTATGAACGGAATGGCAAAGGACGAAGAAGAACGAAGTTTGCAATCGGAGCCACCCACCGAACCGCATCACGATCCAAATGTTGACGGACTGCGTGCGGCGAGTTGGATTGTGCCGTGATGCAATGCAGAACTTTGAGATGGAATGTACGTGTGACCAGACTTCCGGTCAGAGCACACAAAAAGAGACCGATGAGTAAGAAACGAATCGGACGGGCGCCCGATTGCGAGTTTTGGCTTTTCGCCATGCTTAGAGCCCGACTATATCAGAACCGATATTACTGCGCATGCCTGACCCGAATTTATTCATTAGGCGCCTTTCCCATTCGTTCAGAGAATTTCATAGACCTCCTTACGCATTTTGCCATTGCTGGTCCAAGTAGAGGACCGTTGGGCCATGTTGCCCCACCCACGCTTACCTCCTCCTGGACCTAAGAGATGGCTTGAATCGGATTTTGGTTTACTGCCGGTCAGCATTCTGAAGCAAGGTTTAAATGGAGTTGGGAATGACTGAAGATGGAGTGACTGAAAATGTACGGAGCGGAACTCAAAGACAAAGACAGGTAACCAAAATCGTTATACAATCATCCCAATAAAGAAGGGGGGGCCATGTCGCTTGAGCGGCATTTCCGGAGCGGCAGTCACGGAACGATAACGATGTGGATCCGCGCTGTGCTTGCGTGCGCGGCGCTCTTTGCTCTCCTAGCTGCGCGAAATGTCCCGCCCGATTTCCCCAGGGCACCCTGTGTTCACTCCACCGTCGGAACCGCCTCACATCATGACCAGAGACCTCGGTTCGACAACAGCGGACTGAAATGGAGCGCTCCTGCCGCCAGTTTTTTACCAACTCCTCCGTTTGCCGAATCTGCTCATTTAGCACGAACGCCACAGCCCTTCTCCAGGCTTCAGGCCAAAGGCTTCCACTTCAATCGCCCGCCTCCGATTAGCTAATCCGTCACGGCTAGCATCAATAGACCTTTTCGGCAATTCCGACATTTTGCAAGTCTTGGAGGTGGTCCATGGTTGCTTCTGTGGCAGCGGGCTTTGCTGATGCACCAAGAAACTGGTTCGCCGATTTGCATTCCAAGTGGATCAAAAGGCTGATTCCTCTCGGGGTGGGGTTGGCGTGCTTCGCGATGACTGAGCTTATGCACTATCTGCTGGTTCCGGATCTTGGGCGGCGGAAGGAGCGATGGCTATCGGAAGCCGTGACTGCATTCGTGGTCAGCTATTGGTAGCCGAAGTAGTTGCCGTCGTGCACCGGCAATATCAGGTAATGCTGGTGCGAGCCCAAGTCATCTCCGAAATCAATCACCACGTTCGTAATGCCCTGATGGCCATCGCCGCTTCGGCGGATCTTAGCCAAAACCCTGAGTGCACTCGGATCATTTCGGAAAGCGTCTATCGAATTGACTGGGCACTTCGAGAGATCTTGCCTCGAGCACGTCCGCTTCCGGAAGTGGAGAGGTCCAGGCTCATGTTCGCAATGAATGGAGCGCCCACACCACGAGAAAACGACCGGCGTGATTTTAATCTCAGGATTGGAGAATACAAATGAGCGGAATGAAGATTTTGTGCGTTGAAGACCAACCCGAAGACATGGCGATACTGGCATACATCCTCGAAGGAATTGGTTATGAAGTGATGCCTGCAAGCAACGAAGGACAGGCGATCGATCTGCTTACCAGGCAAGCGATCGACGGAGTGCTCCTTGAATGTAACTTGCCCGATGAAACTGGCACTACGCTGCGCGCGAAGCTGAAAGCAATCCGGCCAGGCGTGCCCATCATGCTGTTTGCTGGGATCGGTAGCGAGACACCATTCATGCTGCGCTATTTCGACGCCTATCTGCGGAATGGGGAGAGCTTTGGAAACACTCTGGGAGATTTGGACTTATGAGCGGACAACAAGCGCGACGAACAAGAAAGGTGGACGGTGCAGAGGTTCTAAGGTGCCGGCGCATTCTCGAAACCGAGCGCCAAGAAGCGATGCAGTCGCTCGAGCGATTGGGAGACGAAACGCGAGAGGTGGATTCTGATGGTCCACAGGATGTCGGCGACATTTGCACGACGAACCTGTCCAAAGAGGCTTTGTTCCAACAACGAGATGATCGACAACTTAAGGTCCGCATGACCGAAGCGGCACTGGCTCGAATTCAACAAGGCACCTTCGGAGTGTGCGTGTCTTGCGGCGACGACATCAATCCCCGACGGCTCGATGCTCTGCCATGGGCTCAGTACTGTCTTCGATGCCAGCAGGGCTTTGAGCGGGGGAAAGAAATGGAATACCGCTGGACCGAGATCGGTCAACTGGTCTATCTGAGGAGATCGGGATGAGGACCGCATCCAGCAAACCGAATCACGCAAGGAGTATTGCAATAACAACTAACAGTCGAACCCTGAGTGTTGCGGGTGCGATATGGGCGCTTAGCTTGTTTTTTCTGGCAAGCGCCTGGTCGAAAGATTTGCCACTTCAGATTAAGGTGCTGAGTGCGGAAAGCCACCCATTCCAAGGTCCTGCGCTTGCACCGGTCAACTGCGATTATCACGACATCTCTGCCTATTGCTCCAGCTCAAGCCCGATAACTTACGTCGAAAACACGATGGTCGTCGAGGAACCCAATGGTAATTCACTAGAAATTGCATGCACGGTCTATAACCAGTGGTCGCATTGCAGGAACTTGCCTGTCAACCGGAGTTTCCGTCGCGGGTGGGAAAACACAACCTAGAGATCCGCTATTTAGATCAGCATGGCAAAATGCGCGAGCAGGTCTATGAAATTCTGAAGAATGGAAGCGGGATGAGGACCGCCTCCAGTAAACCGAATTAGGAAATGGAGTATTGCAATGACAACTAACAATCGAACACTGACCGTTGCCGGCGCGATGTTGGCTCTTGGGGTGCTTTTTCTGGCGATGTGCCCTGACGCATCTACTGGTGATTCCTATACGTCTTATGCAGGCGCGAAAGTAATCGCACACTTGCCACTGGCGGGCACAGTCCGATAGATGTACCTGCAGCGGGAGGGCAGAAGACAGTACCTGTATGCGCAGCAACCCTCCCAGCTAGGTTTCACGGTTGTTGATGTAACCAAGCCTTCAAAGCCAAAGACGGTCAGTCATATGCCCCAAGAGAACTTAATCACGGTGGGCTCCGGACTGGCGATCTCAGGAGAGTCCCAGAGTGCCGGATAGTCCGTACCGCGCTTCGGCACTTTGGCAGATTGCCACCACATTACTTCTTGTCGCCCGGCTTACAGGTATTGCCTTCCGCAGTGAAGGTCATGTTCTGAAAATCAAACGTATAGCTCTTGAATTGGCTGAGAATACGCTGACCCACGTTGCCGTAGAACTTGTCATCCGGTAGTCCTCTCATTTGGGTAATCACAGGAATTTCGTTCATCTCGACGCAGGCTCCGCCCATTTTTATGTTCAGCATCCCGGTCAGGTAAGCCGGATAGGTTCGCACTCCGCCCGCCCCCGCTAAATCGAACTCGCCGATTGCTTGCGACGTGAAATCAGTTCGATGCTCAAGGTAGTATTGCACCGTGAAAAATGATCCGGTCGAGCCAGTATCAATGGTGAATAACCTTTCTGCTCCTCCGACCTCAGCGGCCACAATAGGCGTCAGTCTCTGCAGGAACAGGTTTTCTTCGCCACCGGGGGCTCCCGCTGCCGGCTTAGACGCCACACCGAATCGGTCATCCGCGAAGAACGTGATTCGCCCGAGCGCTGACAAAACTGGGAACCCTATACTGCCGGGAATGTGATAGGGCACGTCAGGAATCACTAGGTCGTCGTCACTAATCACGATGACCGCAACATTTCTCAGTTTCGCCTCTCCTAGTTTAAGTTCGGAAATTACTGCGGTGTGAACTGCCATCCTCCGCCCGGCGATCCCACTGGACGTAGCCGCGGCACCTGAGAGCTTGACGCCCAGACGCTGTGCCAGGCTGACGCTTATCACCGACAAGTTTGCTCCCGAGTCAAGAATCAGCGATTCGTGGAACTTGCCGAATTCGACGGATACCTCCGGAAGTCCAACTTTGTCTCTTGTGATCGGCACGGTGAAAGGCATCTTCACCTCACTAGATTGCGGAGGTTCTCCTCGCAGCAGATTCCAGCGGAGAGCTTCTCGACTTGCTCTTTCCCGATCATTCTCGTCCATCGACGATCCGAATCGCTTCTCCAACTCCGTGTAAGTGTCCGCGGCATTCGAGTACCGAAACGTCTTTTCATAATCATCAGCCAATGTGCTCAGCGCGATCACTGCCCGCTCTTTGTTGGTAGTGGATAAGGACGACACGAGCGGTTCTAGCATCTTGATGGATTCGGCAACCCGGTTGCGACGGTTTGCCATGACCCCCTTGAAAAAGGCAAGGTCCGAACTGCTCAGATTCGATTCCGATGAGAGGGCTCGCTCTAGTTCCAGATAATGCCGATCCCGCAGAAGCTGATCGAAGTTGATAGTGCTGCTCGGGGCCGTTTCGGCGCGCTGGGGGTGCGGCGGCGAAGCCCATCCAACAATAACGAGCGTACACAACATAGCGCTCATAATTGAGGATATCCAACAACGGATCTGCTTGCGCACCAACTCCTCCAGATCGATCCGTCAGATCGTTTGGATGCACGAAGGTAACTCTAAAAAACAGAAGGTTGTATTTTACGCCAGTATCAAAATCCGGGTAATGAACGAACTACTCGATGTCAAACGCTAGCCGCTGAAATTCGCCGCCACGCTCCACTTGCAGCACAACCGGTTCATGAGGCTTAATCTACGTCAGAGCCGCCCGGAGAGAACTTAACGAGTCGATCGATACTTGGTTCACGCTGTGGATGACGTCTCCAGTGTCCAGACCAGTCGAGGAACTCATCACGTCCGCCACTCGTGCCAGTACCACAACTCCAGCAGGATTGCGTAGCGAACCCACCATAGAACGCACCTGACCGTTCAAACCAAGCGCCAGTGCCCCAGCCGAGAAACCAAGCTGTCGCGCGAATTGACTATATCAGGCAGGGCATCCAGCGGATCTTTCATCTCAAGCACAGGGGTGAAAAGTATCTTCCGTCCGGCCCCCCTGAAGGACTTCGACCTTAAGCACTTCATCTGAAGGGTGGGGACAAAGAGCGGGGTAAAGGCTGGCAGCGAGGGGCGTGCTGCGATTTTAGTCGGCCCAGAGAACTTTTTTTCTTTGAGTGAATATTTTCGCGTCGCTTTCTTTTTTAACAGGTGGGGGGCAAATGAGGGACGTTCTCATCATCGCTCCACTTCTGCTTTTGAGGTCTGTTCTTACTTAGCGCCCTTACTTTCCGTCCAGCAAAATCGCTCGTCTGGAACGATCGTTCTTGTCCAGGGCGTGTCGCTCCCAGCTAATGCCGCGGTTTTTCATAACCCGGATCGTCCGTGACCGGATAGTCGGGAACCAGGTCAACGCGATGCAGATGGTGGCGCATCATTTCAAGAATTATGTTTCAAGCCACGAATGAGAATTACAACACGGAACTCGTCAAAACCCAGAAGCGAAACGTGGAGGCTCAACGGCAAGCCCTTCGCGACCAGATCGACCGCGAGGAAACGCTGCAGCGATTAAGGGACTCCGCGAATTCAATAAAACTCTGAGGGGAGTGTCACGTTGCGGCAGGGCGTTGACATCTGCCCAGGAAGCGCCTGCTTTATCGCATTTTGGCGGTGGGAGGAGAAGGTTCAAATAAGATCGTCACGTCGTAGATCTTCGGGAAAGTGACTTTCTCGTAAAACCGAGTCTGTCGAGGTGGAGGGAATTGGGATTTGATAAGCTGTTGGAATTTTGGTAGCCAATTTGATCGAATCCCACTTTTGGCCGCCGCCTTATTCCATCCGCGCGGAATCTTGCTGTGCAAAACGGCTCCGGCCTAAATCTGTATAATTCAACTTCACTGTGCAGGGCTGCTGCTCCTACGGGAATCTCTCGACGAGGAGTGACATCACATGCAAAATCGCAGGCTCGGCGTTTGCGCAAGCTCCATCGCAATCGTGCTGCTTGTCAGCTTTACACTTTCTGCCCGCGCGTGGGGCTCCGAGACGGTAGTGTTTGATTTTTCCGGCTCAGATGGCAGCCAGCCCTACGGTGGTCTGATCAGCGACAGCAAAGGGAATCTCTACGGCACAACATATACGGGCGGAGCTTATGAAGGAGGAACGGTATTTGAGCTCGTCTACCAAGGCGGCACCAAATACTCCGAGAAGGTGCTTTACAGTTTCACCGGAGGGGGCGACGGCGGGTTCCCGACAGCCTCGCTAGTCCTTGACAGTTCCCTCAACCTATACGGCACGACCGAATTGGGCGGCACTGGAAGTTGTAGCGGCGGCTGCGGAGTCGTGTTCGAGCTTTCCAGGTCGAGCGGCTATAAGACCGAAACCGTTCTTCACAGTTTCCTGGGGAGCGATGGTGAATCCCCGGTCGCGTCCCTGATCTTTGATTCTTCGAGCAATCTGTACGGCACAACGCTGGAGGGCGGAGCTTATGGAGCAGGAGCGGTATTTGAGCTCGTGTTTGAGGGCAGAGCCAGTTACTCCGAGAAGGTGCTTTACAGTTTCACCGGCGGGAAGGACGGCGGTTACCCGAACGCGTCGCTGGTCTTTGACAAGTCATTCAACCTGTATAGCATAACTCGGTTGGGCGGCAGCGCCAGCGGAAATTGTGAAGGGAGCGGGAGCGGCTGCGGAGTCGTGTTCGAGCTTTCCAAGTCGAGCGGCTATAAAAGCGAGTCCGTTCTTTACAGTTTCACGGGCGAGAGCGATGGCGGCGAGCCTTTCGCTTTTGTGACTCTTGACAAGTTGCTTAACCTGTACGGCACGACTTATATGGGCGGCAATGCAAGTTGTAGCGGCGGCTGCGGAGTCGTGTTCGAGCTTTCCAGGTCGAGCGGCTATAAGAGCGAGACCGTTCTTCATCGTTTCACCGGCAGAGACGGTGCCCAACCCACCGCTGGCCTAGCGTTCGACAGTCAAGACGCTCACTTGTATGGCACAACGTTTGGGGGCGGTACCAGCGGTTTGGGTACGGTTTTCCGAATACAAAAGTCGGGGAGTGGATTCACGTCGCTGCATTCTTTCCGCGGTGGCAACGACGGGGCTTACCCCTATGCCGGCTTAGGCTTAGGCTTCGCCTTCGTAGGAAAATGCACCGGGCGTTGCGGACCCGGGACTACCATCAACGGCGATAAGTTGAACGACGGTACCGTGATCGTCGTCTACTTCGGAGCTACAGAGTAGCGAAGTTCATCGCGCGAGCGTAAGGTCGGCCAGCATCTGTAATCAATGCAGCTTGGCATACTCTAGTTTGGCCGCACGAAAAATTGGGATGTCTGCGTCGGCGTGATCCCATGAGCTTAGGAAGTCGCGGTACGCGGCGCGGGCCTTGGGATAATCATACAAACCCGCATAGGCTCGGCCGAGTTGAAGTTGAGCCAAGGCGCCGAGAGGGAAGTTCCAGACCAAACCGCGATGACCAAGGATCTTCTGAAATTCAGCCGCCGCTTTGTTCCACTGCCGGCTTGCTAAATAGGCCTCCCCCCGAAGATATACCGGGTAGAGAGTCGCCCCAGAAGAGAACGGCGGCGCCGCCCCGCCCAATTCATACAGCTCTGAAGTCTTGAGGTATTCGATTGCGCGATCGGCCTTTTTCTCGCGGATCGCTATCGCGGCCCGAATGCTGGGCAACCAGTAACTGGCGAGCAAGGCATCGAGTGGGAAACGCTTCCCGAGGTCGATTGCGATGGACTGTGCACGCGTGATCTCGCCAATGCGGGCCAGCACGATGGCGGCGGCGATCTCAATTTCCTTGCTGGAGGCAAGAGTAAGAGCTGCCGCGGCGTCGTGCCTGGCCTGGACGACGTTTCCGAATTCTGCCTCTCGCAACGCCGCGTCGGCTTGCCAGGCAGCGGCGGTCTCTTTTGCGTCGGCGCGAAGAGCGGATTCCACTGCTTTGCGGGAGTAATCCCGCGCTTGCCTAAGCCTTCCATAAAATGCTTTGGTGTCGGATTGGCTGGAAAGCAGCCTATCTTCCATGCCGGTCTTTCCGGCAGCTTCATCAAAAAGCCTTGACATCTCGCCGTCGTCGCCGCGCAAAAAAGCCAGTTGATAGTTATCTAAAACCATGGATTCGTCGAGCTTGCGTTTCTTGGCTTCCTTTAGGATCGCTTGTGCCTCGTCCAGACGATCCAAGCTCATATACTCATCTGCCAGGTTTGAGTACAACATGGCGACCGACGGGTTCAGCGCCAGTCCCTGGAGGTCATCGTCCAGTGCTTTGCTCAGCCGCCCCAGATAGTAGTCCATCACGCCAAGATTGACATAAGGAGTTAACGAGCGGGGATAGGTTTGCTTCCACGCCTCATACTGTTGAGCCGCTTTTTCCAGTTCGCCGGTTACGGAATCGTAATAAGTCGAATTAATCCAAAATCTTTCGGAATCCGTCACTCTGGCGCGCAGTTCGTACGCCTTTTTCGCATACTCCATTGATAGAGCGTTCTCGTTGAGGTTTGAATACACTGCCGCTAGATCGGCGTAGGCAAATGCGAAGTTTGGGTCAAGCTCGATGGCACGCTTGAACAAAGGCAAAGCCGCTGTCCCGCCTTGGGAACGGAACACTCGGGTGGCCATGCTGTAAGCCTGCAGTGCTTCCAAGGAGGTTGTGGTTGCCTGTTCCAAAGGAGTGTCATGTTGTTGAATGGAAGCCATGGACTCGCCCAGCTTGTCGCGCAAGTGCTTTCCCATCTCGTGCAACTGAGTCAGTACCTTCTCGCGGCGGTCAGCTTCCCTTTGTTCCTCGTGCAACAGACTCGAGTCCTGACAGTCCACTGCTTTGAGGGTGATGACATAATGATTCCCCAGACTGGCAATCGACCCTAGCAAGGTTGCTTTGCTGCCGTCCCGGAGGCATACTTCTCGCGCAACATCTGGCGTTAAGCGTTCGTCGGGAAGGCGACCCATGTAACGGAGTTGTTCACTGATCCTGTCGTCGGAAAGGATGTTCAAGAACGTAGACTGCTGCAGATCGACTGCCAGGGCTTGCTTCAGCGTGTCGTCGAATACCGTTTCGCCCGTGTTGTTGGCAAAATCGGCTAGAACGACGAAGTCTTTATCCGTGAGTGTTTTCCCCTTCGACGTTCGGGACTGGCCCCAGCGCAATAAATTCCCCAATGCAAACAAGCCCCCGAGCAGCACAAGAAAGATAAGCGCGCCCACCGCCAACTCTCCGTGCCGGCGAATGAACTTCGCTCCACGATATGCGATGGTGCTGGGCCGCGCCGCGATTGGCCGGCCCTCCAAATGTTTGCGTAGGTCCTCCGAGAAGTCGTGGACTGAAGCATATCGCCGGTGGGGCTCCTTCCTCAACGCCATCATCATGATCGCATCCAGGTCGCCCAATAGACAGCTATGCATCTGCTTGGGATCGCTGTTGCGCGCCCGGCCGACCTCTTCCGGCGTAATGGTCGTGCCATCGGCCAGGGTTGGTTCTTCCATCCGCATGACCACGATGCTCGGCAGGAGCGGGTCCTTTTCGCAGATCGCTTGCTCAATTTTCGCTGCCGTGCGTGTCTTGAGTCGGTAGGGCCAACGTCCCGTCAGCAATTCGTAAAGCAGCACGCCCAGCGAGTAAACGTCGCTGGCCATCGTGATGGGGTCAGCTTTGATTTGCTCCGGACTGGCGTATCTCGGTGTGAACACTCGAGCCATGGTCTGAGTCAGTCCATTCACTCCCGTTACCACACCACTGTCCAGAATCTTTGCGATGCCGAAATCCAACAATTTCGGCACACCCTCCGCGGTTACCAGAATGTTGGAGGGCTTGATGTCGCGATGGATGATCTGGTGCTGATGTGCATACTCTAGAGCCGAACACACCTGCAAAAAGATTTTCACGCGCGCGGGAATTCCCAGTCTATGGGAATCGCAGTACTCGTCGATTGGTTGGCCTTCTACCAACTCCATCACAAAATACGGCACCCCCGCTTCCGTAGCTCCGCCATCGTGCAGGCGAGCGATATTGGGATGATCAAGGCCAGCCAGAATCTGCCGCTCATTCTTGAAGCGACCGATGACGGAACCTGATTCCCGTCCGGCCCGCACGAGCTTGATCGCGACTTGCTTCTGATATTGTCCATCGGCCCGGACGGCCCGATAGACTTCGCCCATGCCGCCGCGGCCCAGTTGCTCAACAATCCGGTATTGCGAGATCCACTTGCCCACCATCCGGCATTCGCCGGAGGCGGAATCATGCTCGTCACCTTCGTCCGTAGCTATTGCCGGTGCGACCACCTCCAGCGCTGATCCCGCGATAAATCCTCCCGCTCGGTTCCCATAGGAAACCAGATCTTCGACCTCCCGAAGCAGAGCTTCGTCGTCGCAGCAGGCTTGGGCGAGGAAAGCGGCGCGCTGGCTTTCCTCGCATTCCATGGCTGCGTGATACAAGCGCTCGATATTCTGCCACCGCTCAGAATCCATCGCGCCTTGTCTATCCTTAATTGCTCTATAGTATTGCTCTATGGTGACCCTTCGACGGGAAAACGTTTCATTTCTCGCATCAGCCAGGCTTTTGCCAGATTCCAGTCCCGCGTCACCGTATCGGAAGACACCTTTAGCACCGCTGCGGTTTCCTTGAGCGAGAGGCCGCCGAAGAACCGCAACTCCACCACACTGCTCTTTCTGGAGTCCACTGCCGCCAGTTTGCTCAAGGCTTCTTCCAGGGCCACCAGATCCAGAGGAGGATCCGCCGATACCATCAGGCCTTCGTCCAAGGTGACCTGCCGCGCGTCCCCGCCGCGCTTGAGATACTTCCGCCGCCGGGCATAATCGGTGAGAATGCGCCGCATCAACCGTGCGCAGATCGCAAAAAAGTGAGCCCGATCCTGCCAGCCTATGCCGTCGAGATTGACCAATCGTAAGTAAACTTCGTTGATCAGAGCCGTGGTTTGAAGAGTGTGGCCGTCGCGCTCCCTGGCCATCTGGCGCTTGGCGGCCTTGCGCAATTCGCTATAGACGAGTGGGGTCAGCTGTTCGAGCGCGTGCTCGTCCCCTGCTCCCCAGGCGCGGAGCAGTTGGGTCATGTCGCGAGATGGAGACGTACCCATAGAACTCGCTGCCGTTCGAGGCGGGTCCGATTGCGCAACAGGGTATCACAGATGTTTGTGGCATTTTACTTCCCCTTCCCGCTATTCCAGATAGAGCCGCAATATGCGGACACAAAACCAAATCAACTAGGAGAATCAAAAATGAAAACGGCAAGCAACATCACGCTCAGCAGCAACCACTTCAGTCAACCTTCAACCAATTCAAGGATGAGCCAAATCCGTATCTCAGCGTCCTCCCGACTTCTCAAGTCGATCGCCATTACCATGCTCGTTACTGGCCTGACCACAGTCCAGGCGCTAACCCCCGCTGGACCAAAGCGCCCACGGGAAGTTCCGGCAGATTATGTCATCACGCCATTCGGCTACTTCCATCCAAGCTGCGTCACGCACTTAGCTGAGGGGGATGTCGTGCGGCAAGATGAAAAGGCCATCGAGCACGCGAATGGAACCTATGACAACATCCATGTGTGCGCCTATGCACATTACAAAGCCAACGGGGAAAACGTAACCGGGGATGAGCGGGCCGTTCACCCGCCCTCGATCGGCCATGCTTGGGTTGAATATGCAGGCACCACCACGACTTCCGCCTATGGCGCAATCTATGCCCAATGGAACGTCCCCCGGGCGCCGATCAACGACGACGGCCAGACCGTGTACCTCTTCAATGGCCTTGAGGACTACAACGATGTTGTGACGATCCTTCAGCCTGTCTTGGGGTGGAACTCCGATTATGCCAATTCGTGGGGCATCGCCAGTTGGAATTGCTGCGTGCGCGGCACAACCTTTGAAGCCCCGCCAGCGCGAGTCAATTCCGGAGATCTTATCCTTGGCCTTGTGGAAATGAACTGTGCTGCGGGAACAAAAACCTGCACCTCGTGGGACGTCTTTACAGACGATGCGACAAATGGAAACTACTCTGAGCTGCTCGATACATCAAACTTTGGGCAGACCTTCAATTGGGTCTTTGGCGGCGTCCTGGAGGTCTATAACATCGGCCAGTGCGGCGATTACCCCGGCGGCGGTGGCCCAATCGATTTCTATGAACAGCATCTCTGGAATGACGCGTTTGTCCAGATCGCCAATCCGGCATGGACGATAACCAACCTATCCCGTGGATTGAATCCACAATGCAACTATGGCGGATCACTGCCGGAGGAGGTAATTCTCACTGATTGATCCGCGTCTCCATCTAGGTGTGGGGTATCCCGGAATCCGCTCCGCCGGGTGCCACGGACCGTAGCACGCGAAAATTGGGGTTGGTCCCCCTGCTCCTTGCGTTTTTTGGTCGCGGGGCGGGGGACTTTCCTACGCGCGGGCTGTCCATTGCCCAAGACAGGCCGTTCAACTTGCCCACCCTCCCGCTACCGCACCGACGAGCTCTTTGAAGCTCTAACTCCAACAACAAAAGAGCGCTTTCACTCCTGGACCGAATATCCCTGTACATCCAAGGGAGCAATAACAAAGTTTCAAGTGGAATGCCGGTCCTGCCTGCCTACGCCGTCAAGATCCACCAATCGCGAACAAACTTCGTTGATCAACGCCGCGGTTTGAGGGGTGTGGCCCACCTGCTCTCTGGCCTCTGATGCTTGGCTGCCTTGCGTAATTCGTCATAGACGAGTGGGGTTAACTGTTCGAGCGCGTGCTCGTCCCCTGCTCCCCAGGCGCGGAGCAGTTGGCTCATGTCGGGAGATGAAGACGTGCCCATGGAACTTGCTGCCGTTCGAGGCGGGCCCATCGCGCAACAGGTATCAGACTGCTTGCGGCATTCTCCTCATACTTCCCGCTACTCAGAATAGAGCCGCAATATGCGGACACAAAAAATCAAATCAAAGGAGAATTACAATGAGGACTACGAGCAAGAACACGCAAATGAGGAAGAGCATCGTATTGGCGGCAATCCTGGCCTGCCTGATCGTGGCGGGAGCGGGATCGGCCTTTGCAGGTACCAACCCGTTTCTTCGCAACCTTAGTGACCAAACTTTCGATGGCCAGTGTTGTGTCTCGTTTGGCGAGTCGGTCAGCATCACCGAACCTGCCACGCCGGTCACGGTCATTGTGACTTGGAGCACCGACTATGCGGTTAACGTAGCTGATGCATATTTCGCTGGGCTCAGTGTGAACGGTGGAGAGTGCCAAACACAAGCCTACGGGCCTCGCGTACTGGCGGATAACCCGGGATCCGGAAGCAGTTATACGAGCGCCACATTTCAGTGGATCGTGTTTCCCAGCGACGGAGTGCTGAAAGCGGGAAAGAACACGTTCGAGTTGTGCGGCGGTGGTAAAAACTCGGCCAGCGACTCCATCACCATCGGCCAAAACACTCTCACTGTCCAGAAGTGAGGGATAAATCTGTGTGCCGGCCCGCGCGCGACCCGAATGTTTGGGCGTAACGTTGGCCGCGGATCACCGTGCGGCAGCGGATGACTCGGGGGAGCCATCCGCTGCTGTTTCATTGAGCTTCTAGGGGCTTTAGGAAAAGCCCCCACATTAGCTGCGGTCCGAGGTACGTGCCCACAGAACTTCCTGTCGTTCCAGGCGGTTCCAATTGCGCAACAGGCTATCACAAACGCCTGCGGCATTTTCCTCCTGCTTCCCGCTAGTCCATATAGAGCCGCAATATGCGGACAGGAACAATTAAATAACAAGGAGACTACAATGAAACTCAAAACCACACCACTCTTCCTGGGACTCTGCCTGGCTACTATGCTTCTGCCGCTCTCGTCCCTGTCGGAGCAAAACAGCCCCCCGCCCCAACTCCAACCCCAGCCTGCCGGGCCGTCACTTCCACCGCCTGGTGGCACGGACCGGCAAATCACACTCGATGTGCAAGTGACAGATAGATATGGCGCACCCGTTCGCGGGCTCCAGAAACAAGACTTCACTCTTATGGACGATGAACAGCCGAAGAACATCCTCTCGTTTCATGCCGTGGATAGCGCAACGGGCTCGACTGCCGATCCGCCGGTTGAAATCATTCTGGTCATCGACGCCGTCAACGCATCCCCGGAGACCGTCGCTTACGAGCGAAGTGAAGTCAAGAAGTTTCTGCGGCAGAATGCCGGCAAGCTGGCACAGCCAGTATCGCTCGTCATCTTTACCAACACTGGAACGAAGATCCAGGAGGGTTCCTCTCGCGATGGAAATGCTTTGGCGTCGCTTTACGACCAATACGAAACCGGAGTGCGGTCCATTACGCGGTCTCAGGGATTCTACGGCGCAGCAGAGCGTTCTGACCTCTCGATCAAAGCCGTGACCTCACTGGTGGCGTACGAGAGAGCACAACCTGGCCGGAAACTGGTGATTTGGTTCAGCCCCGGATGGCCCATGCTCTCAGGACCGAACATTCAACTGTCCGATAAAAACGAGCGTCAACTCTTCAACTCGATCGTGGAGGCCTCCACCGGACTCAGGCAAGCCCGCATCGCTCTCTATAGCGTTGACCCACTCGGTTTGGACGATGCAGGTGAAATTAGGATTTCGTACTACAAGGAATTTTTGAAGGGTATAACCTCTTCTTCGCGGGCGCTGCCCGGCGACCTAGGCTTGCAGGTACTTGCAGTTCAGAGTGGCGGACGCGTCTTCAATTCGAGTAACGACCTCACAGGCGCAATCGCAAATTGCGAGGCGGACGCCAACGCGTTTTACGTCCTCTCGTTCGACGCCGCTCGGGCTGACCGAGCGAATGAGTACCACTCCCTTGGGGTCACGGTCGACAAGCCTGGGATCACGGCTCGAACGCGTACCGGCTACTACGCCCAGCCCTAAGGAGACTCTGAATAAGTTCTCCGATATCTGCCGGAATCATCTTAGGATTCCAGCACCCAAGCCGAAGCAGATCGCTTTCTGGAGAACTTCCGGGAACGGCTGGGAAAGTTTTGCCGAACAAAACCGGGAACGGAGAAGTGAGGCCACACTTTAAATGACCCTAGAATGATTGACAGGAGGGCGACTGTTTTCACCCCGACGACCAGTGGATCAGGGCACCGAACCTGCCCAGTTTGAAATCGAGTTGGCCCCAACTTGCAGTTAACTTGCAATGACTCAAGGTGAGATTGACATCTAAGCGATTGAAAAGATTGGTAGGCGCGGCAGGAATCGAACCTGCAACCCTCGGATTAGAAATCCGATGCTCTATCCGTTTGAGCTACGCGCCCTCACTGCTGACAAACGTCGAAACCTAGAATGCTGTCTTGGTGGCTGTCAATTTGAACCGTGTGTCAAGCCCATTATAATAACTTAGCCGACGGATCGCAGGACTTCGCTGACGCCGTCTTCTGCTTGAATGCCACCAGCCTTTTCTGCGCGGATAATTCGTGTCAACATTAGGCCGGGGAATCTAACTAATAGGGAAGGCGACTCGAAAACTAAGTCCGTGCCAATAGTTCTCCGACCGCACGATAGGCCTGATCGATAGCCACGTCCGTATAGGCGCTGGCGCCAGCATCGGAGTTCGCGATTGTAATCCGGCCAAATGGCTTCCGCCCCACCACCCATGGTTTCTCGTTTTCGCTCCAGGCCGGATCGAACAAGGAGTTGGGGCTATAAGCGTAGCCGTGCGCCCACCGGTTTACGGTGATGCCGACAATATCGCGAGCTGGATCGAAGCCGACGGAACCCAGCATTCTTACCAGTTGATCCCTGACATTTCGCTCAAAGGTGGAAAACTGGGTTCGCATGAGCTCTGCGCGTCCTGCGCGAAATTGATCGCGCTGCGGCAGCCCCGGTTTGCAGGGTGTTCGGAGCATAAATAAAACGCTGGGCTCGTCAGGCTTGCTGGGAAACTCGTACTGACCCAGGCTGACCGGAAAATCGAGAGCCGTATAAGTATGATAGCCGCCGGGAGCAACGATCTGGTGAATCCCGCCGCTATGAAATGTGACCCAGTTGCGGATGGCCACGTGTGTGTACACCAGTGGGACTTTCACCAGGGAGTGAAGCGCGTCCTTCTGTCTTGGGGGAAGCTCGGGGCATAGGTACGGAATCATCATGTTGTAACAGGCTAGAACACACGCGCTCGCCTGCACACGCTGGAGCTTTCCGCCGCGCATGTACGCGACTCCGACCTCTTTCGGGGAATCCGCCGATCCATCGTTCCGCACTTGCACAACCGTAGAGTTCAAGCGAATGCGGACTTGATTCTTGGCATCGTCCAAGCGGCCGTAATCCGCGCGGGCAGAGACAATGTCTTCCATATCGTGACCGGGAATCGCTCCGGGTATCAGAGAACGAACCAGAAGGCGCGCGATGGATGCGTTGCCGTCCGGGAAATGGAAAATGTAGGGCTCTTCTTTTTTAGATTCCTCCAGTTTCAGGCCGTCAAAACCGGGATAGGTGAACGACTGGTAGTCATCTCCATTCTCGAAACACGCGAGCGCCGAAACCGCATCGATACCGACTCCAAACAAGTCATGTGGATAAGTCTGGAAAAAAGGCAGCGCCTCCGGATTAAGTTTGCAAACCTTAGTCAGATAGTCGGCGTAGCTGATCTTGGCGAGTCGCGCGTACTTTTCTTCTTTCGACAAGCCGGCCAGATAATCGACTTTCTCAGCATAAATACGAGCAATGTCGCGACGAACGGATTCTGAAAGCGGCGCTTTGCCGAGAAATTCCGGCCAGGGTGTCGATCCCATGCCCACAACCAAACGGTCTTCGCCAAAAGTCTCGCGATCGAAGAAGCAAGCGGTATTCAGCTTCGCGTACAGCTTCTGATCGTATGCCTGATAAAAGCGGTGAGTATCGATGCCCAGGTCAGCGATAAGACCCTTCGCCACTTTGCTGTATCGCGCCGGACTTTCGATCGACTGCGTGCCACCGTAGCTGAGTAACAGGCGGTTGCCGGCGCGAAATTCATTGCGCTTGGCGTGTCCGCCGAAATCGTCGTGGTTGTCAAGGATGAGAATTCGCGTACTCGTCCCTGCTTGTTGGCGATAGAAATACGCGGCCGCCAGCCCGCTGATCCCTCCCCCGACGATCACCAAATCATATTTTTCGCCAGTGCTCTCGGGTTTGCCGGCAGAGTCCCAGAACTCTCCGTCGCGCAGTCTATGGGCTGAGGCGTAGGTGCCCTCATGATTTCCGCGCATCCCCATTAAGGCCGGGGGATAGTAATTGGGATCGTTCTCGGGAACGAAAGCACAATCCGCGAGACCGTGCAGCCACGGAGCGCTCGCGGCCAGAACTGATCCTCCCACTGCGAAGGCAACTCCATCCAGGAAGTCACGCCGAGTGATTTTGCGGTTCATCCCCAGGTCGCGGTCGCGCGCATCATTGCTCACGGATGCTCCAGAGTCCTGCATGAATGAGTCAGGAAAAAAGAAGCTTACTCCACCGGGCTTCTGTGTGCACTCTGCGGCGCAAGGCGAACGTCATAGAAGCCATAGTGGAGGACTTCGGAACTGCAGCGCTTTACCTGGGAACACCCATGGATTCACTTCCACCAGATTGAAGTGCCAATCAGGGCCAGCACTTCCAGCACCGCGAGCGAAACCCACAAGCGCTGGCGAAAAATGGAACGCCGCAAATCTCTTTTCAAATCGGCTTCGAGGACGTGAACGAATTCGACTTCAGCGGGATCCGGCTTGGGTGGCGGCGCGGCGACCCTAGCAGCCGGGACAAAAGCCGCCTTCGGCTTATCGGGATAAAACACCTTCGGAGTGCTGATCACGGAGGACCAACGCGGCAACTGCATCGCGCCCGCCGTTAAGCTGGGATCATCCATAGGTGCCGATGTCAGTTGCAAAGCCGGCAATCTCTCAGGAGCAGCCACATCGGCGAGACTGCGCAACAGCGAACTCCACCACATGTGACTCATCTGATCGCCAATCAGCTCGCCCACATCGACCGGTCGTGATTCCAGTTGCAAAGGCGGCAACGTCTCCGGCGAGATCACATCGCCCAGATTCGTGAACACGGTGCGATACCACGGCAGGCTCAAGATGTCGCCCGCCAGCATGCCCACGTCCACGGGCCGCGAAGTGAGATGCAGAGGAGGCAGCTTCTCCGGCGACAAAGTGTCTCGCAGTTGATCGAACAAGCGCTTCCGCAGAGGACGGTTCCAACTGTCAGCCAGCAAGAGTTCGAGTTCGGGGCCCGCTGACGAGCTAACCGATTCGGGTTTCGTCTCCTCGGAAGATTCGGGGCTGGTGGGTTGGGAAAACATTAGCAAGAGCGGTTCTTATTTCATTAGAGCGTCAATTAATGGCTTGGGTTGCAACTACAGTTTAACCTTGATTATCAGATTACAAAAGTCTGGTGGCAAAAAGTTCAAGACAGCCTCACGGCTTAGTGATCAAAACTCCAGTCACTCTGTCATTCATGGATTCGGCGAGCTTTCTCGCCTGATCTGCGGTCGTTCCATTCAACAATTCGAAATCAACCGTCGTGTCCTTCAACAGTGACACGGTTTGGTGAAACACTTCCATCCGGATAACGAATTTGCCATCCGCCTCCTGAATCGCTTTGAAACGACAACTGTCGCGCTCGATGTTTGCCATAGATTTGTGAATCGACCGCGATGTTATCACATCGCTACACCCCTTGACGGTCCGACAAAATGAACCCCATCCCCGCGAAATAGTGTCTAATGCATAAAGTGGATTCCAATCAGAAACCGGCGAGGCCCGCACGGGAAAGGCTTCGCGCCGTCCTTCCACATGTCTGGGAACTCATTCGCCCACGCCGTGGAATGCTTGCCCTCGGCTTTCTGCTGATGGTAATAAATCGCGTTTCTGGGCTGGTTCTTCCCTATTCCACCAAATACTTGATCGACAGCGTCATCATCAAGCACAACTATCAACTGCTCAAGCCATTGGTGCTGGGCGTTTTGGGTGCCACCGTCATTCAGGGGATCACGTCGTTCTCGCTGACGCAACTGCTGTCCAAGGCCGCCCAGCGGCTAATCACGGAACTGCGTCAAAAGGTTCAGGCGCACATTGGCTGGCTGCCAATCTCTTTCCACGATTCGACCAAGAGCGGCGTGCTGGTCTCGCGCATCATGACGGACGTCGAGGGCGTCCGCAATTTAATCGGCACTGGCCTGGTCGACCTCGTCGGAGGATTGATGACTGCCGGCATCGCCCTGGTAGTCCTGTTCCGCATCAGCGCTTTCATGACGGTCGTTGCTTTCGGATTTCTGTCGTGCTTTGCGCTGGCCCTCTATAAAGCTTTCGGAACGATTCGCCCGATTTTCCGCGAGCGCGGCAAGATCAATGCAGAGGTTACGGGCCGCCTTTCCGAGTCTCTCGGCGGGGTTCGCGTGGTCAAGGGTTATCACGCCGAGGAGCGCGAAGAGAAGGTTTTCGCGCACGGAGTGCAACGTCTGCTCGACAACGTGCTGCGAACTTTAACCGCCACTTCCGTCATGAGCCTGTCCGCCAGTGTGCTGCTGGGCGTGGTCGGAGCCGTGATTATGTACGTCGGCGCGCGCCAGATCGCTGCTGGGATGTTGACTATCGGCGGATTCTTTACTTACACGCTTTTCCTTGGCTTCCTGGTCGCCCCCATTATGCAAATTGTTCAAATCGGCACCCAACTCACCGAAGCTTTGGCGGGCCTTGAACGCACGCATGAAATCCTGAGCGTTCGGAGGGAAGATCACGATCCCAAACGTACTGTAGTTTTGAACGAAATTCACGGCGATGTTGATTTTGACCATGTCAGTTTCAGTTACGACGGCAGCCGTGTAGTGCTCCATGATGTTTCATTTAACGCGGCGCCTGGGACGGTGACCGCCCTGGTGGGGCCATCCGGTTCCGGCAAATCGACCATGATCGGACTCATCACCGCCTTTCACGTGCCGACCCAAGGCCGAGTTTTGGTTGACGGCGTCGATCTGAGTACAGTGCGGCTGGATTCCTATCGCACCCGCCTGGGAGTAGTTTTGCAGGAGTCGTTTCTGTTTGACGGCACGATCCGCGAGAACGTAGCTTTCTCGCGCCCGGATGCCAGCGAAGAGGACATCCTTCGAGCCTGCCGCATCGCCCGCGTCGACGAATTCGCCGAAAGCTTCGCAGAAAAGTACGATACCGTTGTCGGCGAACGCGGAGTAAAGCTCTCCGGAGGGCAGCGTCAAAGAATTTCGATTGCCCGCGCCATTCTAGCGGAGCCGCGCATCCTGATTCTGGATGAAGCGACCTCCAGTCTCGACTCCGAATCAGAACAACTGATTCAGCAAGGTCTTTCCTACCTGATGCAGGGACGCACCACCTTTGTTATTGCGCACCGGCTTTCCACCATCCGGCGCGCCGATCAAATCCTGGTCGTCGAACAGGGGCGAATTGTCGAGCACGGCACCCACGAAGAACTCTACGCCGCGCGCGGTCGCTATTACGATCTCTACACCAGGCAACATGGCGTCGAAACCAATCTATTTCTCGCTCCCGGCGAGGGTGACACCGTACCGGTCCCAGCGGGAGATGGACAATCCAAACCTGGCAGCAACGGCGATCCCGACCTCGCCGACACATTGCGTCTGGTACGGGGAGAGACCCGTTAGCAATGTCCAGCAGTGAATCCAGTTTGAAAGACTCTATCGCCATCCGCACCGACAACTTGTGCCGCTATTACCAGATGGGCGAAGCTTTGATCCGCGCGGTTGATGGCATCTCGGTCCAGGTTTCCTCCGGAGAGTTCGTCGCCCTCCTGGGCACGTCCGGCTCGGGCAAATCCTCGTTGCTAAACCTCATCGCCGGGCTCGATCGCCCTACCTCCGGAACCGTGGTGGTTCAAGAAAACGATTTGTCAAAATTCTCGCGTGAAGAACTAGCTAAGTATCGCCTGCACACCGTGGGCATGGTATTTCAATCCTTCAACTTGATTCCCAGCATGACCCTGCTCGAAAACGTCGAACTGCCTCTGCGTTTCGCGGAAGTGGATCGCGGCAAACGTGAGGCGCTGGCCGTGCAGGCATTGGGCCGAGTCGGTCTGAGCGCGAGGTTGCGGCATCGTCCCACCGAACTCTCCGGAGGTGAGCAGCAGCGAGCGTCGTTGGCTCGGGCTTTGATCAATCAGCCGCGGTTCTTGCTGGCCGACGAACCTACCGGAAATCTCGACAGCCAGACGGGCACGGAAATCATGAATTTTATTCGGGAATTCAACGAAACCCTGGGCATGACGATCATCATGGTTACACATGAACGCACGCTAGCGGAGCGCTACGCCAGCCGAATGATCTTCCTCGCGGATGGCAAATTGATTGGCGATCAATCGAATGCGCTCTCCGCCACTGCCGGGCAAACACGCGGAGGCGGGCTGTGAAGACTTACGATATGGCTGAATTAGCGGTGCGCAATCTGCGCGAATCCATCCTGCGCAATTCGCTCACCACTGTCGGCATCTCCGTGGGAGTTGCTTCCTTGGTCGCCATGCTTTCGTTAGGCATTGGACTTCAGCAGTTGGCGGGTCGGCGTCTCGAGAAATCAGGATTATTCGATACCGTAGTCGTAACCTCGCGGCGCGAACTGCGTGGCTTCAACCGCGACCAGGAAGAAAACGGGCCAGCTCCGGCGGAAAGTCCAACCCTCAACGAGGATGCGCGGCAAAAGATCGCGCAACTTCCTAGTGTGCTGGAGGCTTATCCAGACATCCGATTCATCACCGAACTTCGCTATGACGAAAAGCCCTATTTGACGATGATGGCGGGCCTCCCTTTTTCGGCAAAGAATAACGACGCCTTCGATGGCATGCAGGGAAGTTTTTTCTCCTCCGATACAGCGTCCGAAGTGATCCTGCAGAAATCATTCGCGGCACAACTACTGGGGAAGACTCCCAAAGCAGGCGCGGACGAATCGAGCGTAGCCGACCTGGCAAAGCCCCTGCTCGGCAAGCAACTGACCATGCGCTACGCGGAGCGAACCGCAACATCGGCGGCGGCGGCGGACACCAACCAATCTGCGGGAACCGCCTATTCGGTAGTCTCGCACGAAGCTACTCTAAAGATAGTCGGGGTTTGCGATCTCGATCCTGACAGTATGCGCGGCCAAGCCCGGGCACGCGTCTTCTTGCCGCTCAAGCTCGCACAAAATCTGCATGTGATGCAACCCTCCGATCTGCGTGATACCACCAACATGGCGGGAGGTTCGCCCGCCTATACAACTGTTGAGGTGCATGTCAAAAGCCCCACCCAGGTTCAAACCGTCGAAGACGCAATTAAGAAGATGGGGTTCAACACTTTTTCAATCGTCGATGCGACCCGCAGCCTGCGGCAATTCTTTGCCGTCCTAGACCTGTTTCTCGGAATCTTCGGCAGCCTGGCGCTAGCGGTCGCCTCGATTGGAATCATCAACACGCTGGTGATGGCAATCCTCGAGCGCCGTCGCGAAATCGGAATCATGAAAGCCATCGGTGCCAGCGACGGCGATGTAAAAGGATTGTTCTTCGCCGAGGCTGGCGTGATGGGCGTGTTCGGCGGATTCGTGGGCGTTGCGCTCGGCTGGACCATCGGACGCGTTATCAATCTGGGGACGAATCTGTATTTGAAGCGCCTGCACTTTCCGCCAGAACAGATTTGGTTTGTGCCGTGGTGGTTGGTGATTGGAGCCATTGTGTTCGCGATTGTGGTCAGCCTGCTCTCTGGCTTATACCCCGCAAGCCGCGCTGCCCGCCTCGATCCGGTACAGGCCCTGCGCTACGAGTGAGACGTAGCTTGCTACGTCTCGGGCGCGGACAAATACCAAACCTGTAAACTGTACTTCATGCTTCGGCTGCCACGTTTTTTGTCGGTCCTGTTGTTGCTCAGTATCTCTGCATCGGCCCAAAGCCGCATCGATTGCAATGCTCTGAAGAGTCACATACTTGGGGAGGCGGTCCACTACTGTGTACTGCTTCCATCCAATTACGATTCCGCGAAAGCTAATCATTTCCCGGTGCTTTATTTCCTGCACGGGCTCGGCGAAAATGAGCAGACCCTGTTCAAAACGGGCGGATGGAATCTGATCGAAGATCTGCGTCAGCAGCACAAAGTCAGTGATTTCCTGATCGTCACGCCCGAGGCCAGGGCCAGCTTCTACGTAAACTCCGCGGACGGCAAAGTCCGCTACAGTGATTTCTTCCTGCAAGAATTCATACCTTACATCGAAACCAACTATCGGATACAGCGCGAGCGCAAGGCGAGAGCGATCAGCGGAATTTCCATGGGAGGCTACGGAGCGCTTCGCTTCGCGTTTGCACATCCCGAAATGTTTTCCGCGGTAAGCGCGCAAAGCGCCGCCCTCATGATGGAGTCGCCAGAAGAACTCAGCGCTGCGCTGCGCGCCGGTACTCCGCTCGGCAAGCTGCTGGGATCAGTATTCGGCAATCCTATCAACGTTCCTCACTGGAAGGAGAACGATCCCTTTTTTCTGGCCAAGAAGAATAGAGTCGGGATAAGCAAGCTAGCGATCTATTTCAACTGCGGGCGCGACGACGAATATGGTTTCGAGGTCGGAGCTGCGGCTCTCGACAAACAGCTTACGGAAGAGCACATCCAGCACGAGTTCCATCTCTATCCCGGCAATCACAGCGCGTCATACTTCGGTGCGCACATCGGCGAGGTCATGGAATTTCATTCCAAAATGTTTGGGACCGTGAAGTAGCTTCTCGCCTGCAAGCATTCGCCCGGACCAGATGTCGCATCAACCCAAAAATTTGTCATACCGAACGAAGTGAGGCATCTGGGTGATTGCCTGCGACTGACGATACTGGTGGTGCCGGCAAGAACCTGGATCCCTCGCTTCGCTTCGGATGACAGTTCATGTCTAGACTGGTTTACTCATTTTCTTTCGCGTCCTTCTCCTCGACTTCGACAGCGCCGGGCATTAATTTCTTTAGTGGCGCCTTGCGTTGCTCTTCGAGTTCCGGATGCGGAAGCGGTTTACGTGGCAGCATCTGTTCACGCATGGCCGTGTTATAGACGAAAATTGCCTCAACCGTGGCTGCCTGCGCGAGATCGCCCGGTTGCAGCCGTTCGAAGGTATCCATGTTGGAGTGGTGGGTCCGCGAAGCGTAATCGAGCTTATCCTGAATGAACTGGAAGCCTGGGATGCCCACGGCGTCAAAGGACTCGTGATCAGTGCCCTCGGTGTTACGCACGCTGATCGCGGTCACGCCGAGGTCCTTCAATGGTTCAATCCATTGCGAAAAGATCGGCGCTTCGGCGACGTTTTCCTGCAGATAAACGCCGAGAATCTTGCCGCTGCCATTGTCGACGTTGAAGTAGCCGGAGATCTTTTGTTGATCGGGCTTCAGTTGGAGTGGTCCGGCAGGCTTGCGCATCCACTCCGGCAATTTAACTTGATCGGGCGCCGTCGACAGCGGCACAAACCCAAAATGCTGCTTCACGTATCCGATCGAGCCAAACAAGCCTTGCTCTTCGCCGGTCCACAATCCGATGCGGATCGTGCGCCGTGGCTTAACCTGCAAGGAGTTGAGAATACGCATGACTTCCATCGCGACCACCGTCCCTGCTCCGTTGTCGGTCGCGCCGGTGGCGGACGCCCATGAGTCGAGGTGTCCGCCCAGCATGACAACCTCATCTTTCAATTTCGGATCAGTGCCGGGAATCTCGGCGATGGTGTCGAAACCATGCTCGTGATCGCCGGTGAATTTGGCATCGACATTCATCTCAATCGTGACTGGAACGTTTGCTTTCAGCAGACGGTAGACGCGTCCGTAGTTTTCAATGGCTGCGATCACTACCGGAACCGGCTGAATGTGCTCCCGCTGATAACTGAACCATCCGAGACCCCTGCTGCTGTCCACAAAGATAGTCCCGCCGGACCCACCGTTATTCCTGCCATCACGACTCGGGAGAATCACTGCCAGCGCATGCTCCTCGGCCAGGAATTTTGAGATCTTCTGCCGCAGCTCAATTGATTTCATTAGCTCCGGCGTGAAATATTGAGGCTCTGGAGTGAGCGGATGTTCGACGGTCTTGGCCAGATCCTTCTCGTCCTCTCGCTCAAACAGCGGTTTGTCCACCGGTTTGACTTCGCGCATCTCCCCTACCAGAACTACTTTGCCGGCAATCTTCCCTTTGTACTTATCCAGGTCTTCTTCCTTTTTTACGTCCATCCAAATCGCCTGCCCGCTGATGGCGCCATTGCTCGACGGCGACCAAGGCGCGGCCTGGGTGATGAAAACGGCGGTATCGGGTGCGGCCATGCGGGTCCAGGTATTGAGTTGTTGCCAGCCCATGCCGAATTCGCCCCAGTCTTCGAGATGGGCATTACTGCAGCCCATGGCGGCCAATTGATCGCGCGTCCATTCATTAGCGCGCTTCAGATTCGGCGAGCCAGTGAGGCGCGGCCCGATTCCATCCATCAGCCCAGAGGCGTATTCCATCACGTGCGAGTGGGTCAGACCTTCGATCCGGATCTGCTCGTACATGTTGAGATCAAGGTTTTCTTTTGCCGGTTGGGGCAGTTCGTAGGACGGGGTATTGGCATCAGAAGAATTTGATTTCGACTTGGTTTTATCGGCTGCCGAGACTGGAAGGACAAAACAGATCAACAACGTGAGGGTGCAAACAAGAAGCTTGGGATATTGCATCTCTTAAGATTTCCTCGTTTTAAGAAGTGATAGCAGAGTAGCAGATGTTGATTCGCACTCTCAAGGCAAAGGCGGGTTTGCGACCTTAGGGGGTGCTCACCAAATGCAGTTTTTCCGAGTCTATTCTTTGAAGAAGGGACTCATCTCATGTTCAAGCATCGCGTGTTGCTGCCAGTACGGCTTCTTCTCTTGCTTAGCTCCGTTTTTATTCAAGCTCAGAGCACGGCCGCGGCCCCGGGTGAACCTCGAAAAACCAGCACGCCATACACCGGGGATCTTTCGATCTTTGATTCTCCGGGGCGAGACGAGCGGCTTCAGATCAACCGCGTGATGGACATCCTCGCAATCACGCCCGGCAAATCCGTAGCTGACATCGGGGCCGGTTCAGGCTGGTTCACGGTGCGAGCGGCGCGTCGTGTGACCGATACCGGCACGGTCTACGCGGTCGACATCAATCCCGAGGCCACGCGTTATATCGACCAGAGAGTGCAGAAAGAACGCCTGCACAATGTGAAAACAATTTTAAGCAAAAGCGATGACCCGGAGCTGCCGGCGAACCGGATTGACGCTGTCCTGCTGTTGAAGACTTACCACGAAGTTGATAAGCCGGTTGCGCTGTTGCGAAATCTGCGGGCCTCTCTGCGCCCGGGAGCGAAGGTTGGAATTATTGATCGGAACGGTAATGGAGAAGACCATGGCGTAAGTCGCGACATTGTGATCAAAGAGGCTTCGGAAGCGGGTTATGTTTTGCAGTCGCAGTACGATTTTGTGAAGGGCGACAAGATGGATTATTTCCTGGTCTTCGCGACGAAGGACTGAGCTCTTCGGCTATTGGCTTGGCAACGATTTTGGTCTAGTCCGGCAGACTTTGAAATTCCCCGCCACACTGATCTGGTCGAAAAAGTTGTGCCGAGTTGCCGTAGAGCGACCAGTACCGGCTCCACTTTGAGTATGCCTGATCGGTCCCCACCGGTTCGTCGGCTCGGTGCGTCAACGTTGCCAGCGCCTCTTCGGCTGCGTCTCGAGTCCCAGCATTTGGCTGTCTGAGGAGATCAATCAGAATGGGAACGGCGTCTCGGCTTGCGGTATTCCCCAGAGCGTATGCGATTTCGTAAGCGGGTAACGCATCTGTACCCTGCAATCCACGAATCAGCTGAGGCAGAGCCTTGTCGCCACACAACAATCCGGCGCCGCGTGCTGCGATTGTTGAAGAATAGCCTCGGCGGGCATTCATGACCTGCAACATGAGGCCACAGTAGTTAGGGTCATCGGTTTCCGCCAGAGCCGTCACAGCATTTTGCCGTATGCCTTCGTTATCCGAAGCGACCAACTCCGCCAGCCTCTTTTTCGTTTGCCCTGTATTTAATTTCATCAGGCCGCTAATGGCGTTTTGCGTAGTCTGTGGATTCTCGGACATCTTCAGGATTACATCTTCCAAGAAAGGCTGCGGATAGTCCGTTACAGCCTCCATCGCCAAGAACTTTTGACTAGCGTCGGAGGAAGCTAGATCATTCAGAATAGGCTGATACACGTTGACCAAGGCCTCGCGACTGCCCGGAATTATGTGAAGAGTAAGGCTGCTGTTTACGTCCTGCCGAGACACACGTTCACTCGAGCCGACTGCGTAGATTGAAACCGTTGTGCTCGCGTTGACCTCGTAGTCTCCCGGCTCGTCTGGCAAAGATTTGGGCAGCAGATACCGGCGAGTGATTGTCTCTTTTGGTTTCAGCGATACGGTGCCCGATCCGCAACTGCCCGCAGTTCCTCCCGCGTTGCATCCGTAGAGGCTCACCGCTCTTCGAGGTTCGGCCGGTACAACGACGTCAAATGAATGGAAACATGTGCCGTCGTCAGCATCGACACGCCGTGAACTGATGTTGGTTAGCTCCAAGACGATGAAGACTGGTTCACCGACTAAATAGGTTGCCTTCTCTGGGCGGTACCTGCCGCCCAATTCCTGGCCACCCGCGTTGCAAATACTAAGCAAAACGACGAGGGCAACAGGTACGTCCCAAAGGCACGGCATAAGACACGTTCCTCACCCACAATTAGACACCCAAAGCGGGGGAAACCGGTAACGGAAGTAACAGGTGGAATCGTGACTCAACGCCAATTTGTCCCGTCCTGCCTGAGCGGGGACAAATTGGCCTCTTCCGCCGCTTAGCGCCATTTTCTAACTTGTTGATTCTTGAAGAGCACTTGGGCCCTGCGTCCGGCTAGCCGATTGCAATCTAGTGTTGCGACCTCTCCCGCAATCTTTGTCGGGTATGGCGCCCGGCCAAAGGACTCAAGATCATGAAGAAGTTCGTTCTGATTTGTTTGCTGGTGACGGTCACATTCGGCTATGCCGATGACAGCAAGATTTCGCCCGAACTGCGTGGGTATAACTCCAGCCAGCCGGTGCAAGTGATCGTGCAGTATGCGCCTGGAACCCAGCCTGGAGCGCAGACGCAGAATTGCAGCGGGCTGCTCGGCTTCCTCGGGTGCGTGGTACAGGACCTTTTGAACATTGTGGAGCAGTTGCCTCTCATCAATGGCATTGTCGCTTTGGTGGACGGCACCGGTATCGTCAACCTCTCGAATCAGTCAAACGTGGTTTACATCAGCTCGGACCGGCCATTGTCAACGCTTGATAACGCACCTTCCGCGGTGAACGCGCAAGTGGCGTGGCAATCGAATTACATTGGCACGGGCGTCGGCGTGGCTTTGATCGATAGCGGTGTGAACAGCCACCCGGACCTTTACACTGGGATTCTTCCAGTCTCAAGGGTGGTTTACAACCAGTCCTTTGTCTCCGGGACATCGAGCACGGCCGATCAGTACGGCCACGGAACCCATATCGCGGGCCTGATCGCAGGCGATGGCCTGGCTTCGACCGGACTTGCGTTCTCTCAGACATTCAAGGGAATTGCGCCGGGAGCGAACATCATCAACCTGAGAGTCCTGAATGCGAACGGCGGAGCGACTGACAGCCAAGTGATCGCTGCGATCAACCAGGCCATCTCGCTGAAGTCGAAATACAACATCCGCGTGATCAACCTGTCGCTCGGGCGGGCGGTGTATGAGAGCTACAAACTGGATCCGTTGTGCCGGGCGGTCGAAAAGGCTTGGCAGAATGGGATTGTGGTGGTGGTCGCCGCGGGAAATAACGGACGCTACCTGCCTACTTCTGGATACGGGACTGTGACCGCTCCGGGCAACGATCCGTATGTCATTACTGTGGGCTCGATGAAGCCGATGGGAACGCCGCAGCGCACGGATGATCTGATTGCGAGCTATAGCTCGAAGGGTCCGACGGCGCTTGATCGCGTGGTCAAGCCTGACCTTGTCGCTCCCGGCAATTTACTGGTCTCCACGGAAACACCAGGGACCACGCTGTATACCTCCGAGACCAGCAACCTTGTTCCTTACAGTTTCTACGAGTATGGGGGCAGTTCGGCGCCCTCGACATCCTACTTCGAACTGAGCGGAACCAGCATGGCGACGGGCGTAGTGAGCGGAGCCGTTGCCGACTTGCTGCAGGCGCAACCGCGTCTTACACCGGATCAGGTGAAAGCGCGACTGATGAAGA
>Ga0307474_10000246_pt1 | contig 39519 bp, 31 predicted proteins | sample atmos_gasesECM1C_2_FD_203312 | JGI IMG/M metagenome (GOLD analysis project Ga0307474, IMG submission 203312) | Hardwood forest soil microbial communities from Morgan-Monroe State Forest, Indiana, United States - atmos_gasesECM1C_05 | ecosystem: Environmental > Terrestrial > Soil > Temperate... | reverse complement strand
AGATCACCTGTCACGAATTCGCGAGAGTTTGTTGGGTCTGCAGCGAATCACCGGGTATGTGCTGAAAATGGCGGCAGATTGGTTATCGCAGGAGAAAACGCGCTTAAGTACGGCGCAACAGGACCTTGCCTCGCTGGTCGACTTCGAATCGCATTTGTCCGGAAAGACGCAATTTCTGTTGGACGCGATACTGGGCTTCATCAACACCGAGCAGAATGACATCTTCAAAGTGCTCACCATCGTGTCGGTGGTGGGAGTTCCGCCCACACTCATCGCCAGCATGTACGGCATGAATTTCCACAATATGCCCGAGCTCAGCTGGCGGTGGGGATATCCCTACGGTCTGGCGCTCATTGCGGTCAGTATCTTGGTGCCGATCCTGTGGTTTAAGCGGCGCGGATGGTGGTGAGCTCACCACAAGATCGATGAACAAAAGAGGTATTCGTTTGAACCCGACCATCCGAACCAATTGCAAATCACTCCTGATGGGTTTGTTGGGGACTGCGGCCCTGCTCACGGCTTCCGCTGAAGCGGCGGCGCAATATGAAGCGGCGATCACACGCACCACCTTCGGGATTCCGCACGTCAAGGCTCAGGATTTCGGTGGGTTGGGTTTTGGTGTCGCGTACGCGGAGGCGCAGGACAATATTTGCCTGATGGCCGATGCCTACGTGAGCGCCGCGGGCAAACGCTCGCAGTTTTTCGGGGCGGACGGCGAAGGACTGCTCGGCTTGTGGCCGGCCAAGAATATCGACAGCGATCTGTTCTATCGCTCGGTACCCGACATCACGCAGTTGCGTGCGATTTTTGCGCAGCGATCGCCGGAGTATCGCGCCCTCATCGACGGTTGGGTCGCTGGGTACAACCGGTTCGTTAAAGACCAGCAGGGCAAGCTGCCTGCGCAATGCGCGGGGCAGCCTTGGGTTCGAGCGATCACGCGGGACGATGTGCTGCAGTCGATCAACGGCTTTTCCATGCTGCTCTCGTCCGTGAGCGTCGCCCCGCGGATCGTGAACGCCGCGCCGCCGACGGACAAGCTCGCACGACGTGCAGCGATCCCTGCCGATGTCGGGGATGTTCCTTGGTCCGCGGCATTCGGCAGCAATGGTTGGGCCTTCGGGCGTGATGCGGTTGTCGGGGGAACGGGCCTCGTGGTGGGAAATCCGCACTTCCCCTGGAATGGCCCCAACCGCTTTTATGAGATGCATCTCACCATTCCGGGCAAGCTCGATGTGGCCGGCGCGGCCATCATCAACCAACCGTATGTCGCCATTGGGTTCACCCAAAATGTCGCCTGGACGCATACCGTGGATACGGCCGCGCACATGACGCTGTTCAAATTGGCATTGGATCCGTCGGATCCAACCGCGTATCTGGTCGACGGCCGGCCGCAAGCGATGGTGCGCCGCCAAGTCACCGTCGAGAACAAAGACGGTGCGTCGATCGTGCGCACGCTCTACTCGACCCGCTACGGGCCGGTGATTTCCATTCCCGATTCGGACTATGCATGGACTCGCAAGACTGCCTACGCCGTTGCCGATGCCGATAACGGCAATCTTCGCGGCGGAGACTTATGGCTCGGAATCGCGCGGGCGCGCTCGGTGCGCGATATCCGCGAATCCCTCGCCCACCATCTGGGTGCTCCCTTCATCAACACCATGGCAGCGGATCGGAGCGGTGAGGCGCTGTACGCGGACATCAGCGCGGCACCGAATGTTTCGGCGGAGCGATTTGCGGCTTGCGGTGCCGTCACTGAGCGCGCCGGGCAATTGCCGCGCTTCTATGTGCTCGATGGCAGCCGCTCCACCTGCAATTGGGAGAGTGCGCCGGGCATGCCGGCGCGCAGTCTGCTGCCTGCCGCAAACATGGTCACGCTGTACCGGCGCGACTACGTGCAGAACAGCAATGACAGTTACCGCTGGACCAATCCCGCCGCGGGCTTGAGCGAGGCGGGGCCCATGTTGGGGAAAGATCCCGGAGCCGTGCCGGATTTGCGCACGCGCTCGGCCCTGCAAGAGATCAATCGGGTGCTCAAATCGGAAAAGTTCGATATGAATCTGGCCCAGCAGACCATATTGAGCAACAAGAATTTCGCGGCTCAACTCGTTTTGCCCGCGGTGCTCGAGCTCTGCGGGCGCCCCACCGCCCCGGCTGATGCTTGCGCGGCGCTCGCGAAGTGGAATGGCGAGATGCAACTCGACAGCAAAGCCGCCATGCTCTTCAACGCGTTCTGGGGCAAGCTGTCCGCCCGCCCCGATATCTGGACGGTGCCGTTCGATCCGAGCGATCCGATCCACACGCCGCGCGCGCTGGCTGTCGGGGGTCCCGCGGGGGAGGCGGTGCTGAATGATCTCAAGGACTCCGCTGAGGTTTTGAAGAAATTGGGGATCGCTCTGGATGCGCCTTTAAGCCAGATCCAATTCGCACAACGCGGTGAAGAGCGGATTCCCATTTCCGGCGGTCCGAGTGGCGGCGTGCTCAACGTGATGATTACGCGACCGGTACCCGGCGGCTTTGAGCCCTTCCATGGCTCGAGTTACATACAAGTGGTGACCTTCGATGAGAAGGGACCTGTCGTGAACGCGGTGCTTAGCTATTCACAGTCGACGGACCCTGCGTCGGCTTACTACGCCGACCAAACCCGGGAATTTTCGAACAGAAAGCTGCATCGCTATCCATTCAGTGCCGACGAGATCGCTGCCGATGCCGTTGGAAAGCCCCTGAGCATCCATGAGTGAAAACAACTGATTATTATTGGCAGGCCCCCGCTGCAAAATGCGGGCCGCTTCGCGCCGGCTAAGGCGCGCTTTGATCGACCGCGACGATGACTTTGCCCTTGGCGTGTCCCTGCTCGAGATAGGCGATGGCTTGCGCCGTTTCAGCCAGCGGATAACGTCGATCGATGACGGGAGTTAATTTCCCGGCCTGCATCAGATCGCGCAACACTTCGAGGTCAGCGTGGTTTGCGTCCGCCAGCATGAAAATCAACTTCTGACTGACGAACGGTGAAACGATATAGGCCTTGAGCGACGTCGTTAAAGGGCCGAGCCAGGAATTGTCGCTGGGGCCGCCGACCATGACCAACGCGCCGTTCGGCGTCAGCACATGCCGGTACTCGGACAGGGTGTGGTTGCCGACGTTGTCGATGATCAAGTCGTAACGCGCCGATCCTTGGGTGAAGTCCTCCTTGGTGTAGTCAATGACGTGATCGGCGCCGATGGACTTGACCATCTCCACGTTTCGCGTGCTGCATACCCCGGTCACATCGGCGCCGTACGTCTTGGCTATTTGCACTGCGAAGGTACCCACGCCTCCGGATGCGCCGTTGACCAGCACTCTCTGTCCGGCTTGAACTTTTCCCTTGTCGCGCAGCGCCTGCAAGGCCGTGATTCCCGCGATGGGCACAGCCGCGGCTTGCTCCATGGTCATGTTGCCCGGCTTTGAGGCGATCGCGCCATTCTCACGGACACTCACGTATTCTCCGAATGCGCCGTCCCGGTCACCGAACACTTCATCGCCGGGCTTGAAGCGCGTAACATTTTTCCCAACCGTCTCGACCGTGCCCGCAAAGTCAGCGCCCATGAGGACGCTGTCGGGCTTACCCACCCCCGACCCCACGCGCATGACGTACGGTTTGCCGGTCATGTAGTGCCAGTCCAACGGATTGACGGATGCCGCGTGAACCTTGACCAGGACGCGGTCATCCGCGGGAATCGGTTTGGCAATGTCCTCCAGCTTCAGCACGTCGGGAGTGCCATAGCATCGGTACACGATGGCCTTCATCGACGGCGTGTTGGCCGCCAGTGGCGGCGCCGCTGGGCACGTCGAATCGTGGCTCAACGCCAGGCCGAGCACGGCGATCGCGCCCACCAACAGGATCGCGATGCCGCCCAGCACCTTGTATCGAAGTTTCATGATTCAGCTCCTTCGAATCGCAGCCCCGGCGCCGGCACTCAGTGGTAGGAGGTTACTTACCGCGTTCGTACTTGAAGGACACCTTGATTTTTGCGCGGTACGCGTCGATCTTGCCGTCCTTGAGCTGGATATCCAACTCGACCACCTCGGCGACCCTTAAGTCCCGCAGTGTCTTGCCGGCGCGGGCAATCGCCGCCGCCGCCGCCTTCTCCCAGGACACGGTGCTGGTGCCGATCAGTTCAATGACCTTATAGACGTTTTCAGCCATGTTCATCTCCGTCTGTTGTGGGCGTTTTGGGGAGAGACCTGCGGGCATTGTCGCGCAATTGGATTGGATTTGTGCGGCTTTTCTATACCATGCGCGCATGCCCGATCATGAGAACTGCCAAGCGGTGGAGGTATCTGTATGGATCGAACAAAGATTGCCCTGGTGACCGGTGCGGGAAGCGGTATTGGTCAAGCCTGCGCACTCGCCCTGTTGCACGCCGGCTATGCGGTGGTGCTCGCGGGGCGTCGCCCAGAGGCGCTCGAGCGCACGGTGTCTCTGGCGCCGAAGGATTCCGCCTGTCTGGCCGTGCCGACGGATGTGCGCGACGAATCCTCCGTGGAGGCGTTGTTTCGCGCGTTACGGGAGAGGTTCGGCCGCTTGGATCTTCTGTTCAACAATGCCGGGGCAGGGGCCCCGCAGATTCCGGTCGAGGACTTGAGCCTCGCTCAGTGGAGTGATGTCATTTCAGTGAATTTGACCGGCGCTTTTCTGTGCGCGCGCGCCGCATTTCGCCTGATGAAGGAGCAGCGGCCCCAAGGCGGCCGGATCATCAACAATGGATCGATATCCGCACACACGCCGCGGCCGATGTCCGCACCCTACACCGCGTCCAAGCACGCCATCGCCGGTCTCACCAAATCGCTGTCGCTCGACGGCCGCGCTCACGATATCGCCTGCGGACAAATCGACATCGGTAATGCCGCCAGCGCCATGACCGCGCACATGTCGCAAGGCGCGCTGCAGCCGGACGGCTCCTGGCGCGAAGAGCCGACCATGGACGTACGGCATGTCGCGGATGCCGTTGTTCATATGGCGAGTCTTCCGCTGAGCTCAAACGTGCAGTTTCTGACCCTCATGGCGACGAAGATGCCCTTCATTGGCCGCGGCTGAATTCGGCCAAATACCAGTCGATGGAATGCGGATTCGCCATCACTTCGCGATTGATGACTTTCTCGGGCGGGTGCCCGAGGAAGAGTTTCTTCAAGGGCACTTCCTGCTTCTTGCCCGACAAGGTTCGGGGTATTTCCGGCGCTTGAGTGATTTCGTCCGGCACGAACCGGGGTGATAAGTTGCTTCGAATGGCGGTGGCGATTTTTGACTTCAAGACATCATCGAGAATCATTCCAGGACGCAACGCCACAAACAGCAGCAGCCGGCTCTCTCGTCCCAGGTATTCAAGATCGAGCACCAGCGAATCGGTGACTTCCGCGAGTGCCTCCACCGCGGCATAGATTTCGCTGGTTCCCATGCGCACGCCGTGGCGATTGATCGTGGCATCGCTGCGCCCGTAGATTGTGCAGCTGCCGCTCGGTGTGATCTTGATCCAATCGCCGTGGCGCCAGATCCCCGGGAACATGTCGAAGTAGCTGGATTGGTAGCGCCGGCCATCCGGGTCACCCCAAAAATACAGCGGCATTCCCGGTATCGGGCGCACGCAAACCAGCTCACCAACCTCGTCGACCACCGATAAGCCCTGTTCATTCCAGGCCTCGACGGCCGCCCCCAACTGGCGGCATTGCATTTCTCCCGGCGTTTGCGCGAGTTCGCGATTGCCGGTGCAAAAAGTGCCCGCCAGGTCCGTGCCGCCCGAAATGTTGCACCACCAAATCTGCGGCGTGCCGATGGCTTCAAATTGCCGCGTACCCCAGTTTTGCACCTCTTCGGGCAGCGGCGAACCGGTGGTCCCGAGCGCGCGAATGGCGGAGAGATCGCCGCAGGTGGAAAGACGCAACGAGGCCTTCATGCAGTTACCGTAAAAAGCGGCCCCGGCGCCGAAGAAAGTGACCTTGTGCCGGGCGGCGAAACGCCACAGCACGCTCCAATCGGGACGCTCCTTCGATCCGAAGGGACTGCCGTCGTAGAGACAAATCGTCGTGCCGCCCAGCAGGCCGCTAATTTGCCCGTTCCACATGACCCAGCCGGTGGAGGTAAACCAATGGTAGCGCTCGCCGAGCGTTTCCTCTGCGTAGCTGGCGGCGATATCCGTGTGCTTACCCGACGCCAGGGTCGTGAGCAGCACGCCACCATGGCCTTGGACTATGGGTTTCGGCAGCCCGGTGGTACCGCTCGAGTACAACACCCACAGAGGATGATCGAACGGCACCCACTCCGGCTCGAATTCATCGACCTCGTGTCCGGTTCGCGAGATCGCGTCGCTAAACTTAAGTGCGCCCGGTACCCGCCGCGAGGCGTATGGGCTTTCGAGCACAAGGCTGGCACGCAGCGTGGGCAGCGCGGCCTGTAGCTGCATGACCATGGCGCTGCGATCCGACGGCTTGCCGGCGTAGTGGACACCATCCACGGCGATGAGTACTTTGGGCTGGATTTGACTGAATCGATCGGTAATCGCCTGCGCGCCCATGTCCGGTGCACACAGACTCCAGATTGCGCCGACGCTCGCGCAGGCCAGAAATGCGACCACGGCCTCCGGACCGTTCGGCAGGTAGGCTGCGACTCGGTCGCCGCGCTCTACTCCTAGGCCGCGCAAGGTCACTGCAACCGCGGACACCTGGCGCTTGAGCTCAGGCCAACTCATTTCCCCGATCTCGCCCAGCTCATTCTCACTGACGATGGCAAGTTGCGCGGCCGCATGGGCGGCTTCGGCGTGGCGGAAAACATGACGGACGTAATTGACCTGCGCCCCTTTGAACCAAACCGCACCCGGCATGCGATCGACACACAGCGCCGCCTCGAACGGGGCCGGTGATTCGATCGCATCGTAGGCCCAGATGCTGCGCCAAAAGGCCTCGAGATCCGTTACCGACCAACGCCATAGGTCGTTGTAATTTTCGAAGGTCAGTCCCTGATGCGTCGCCAGCCATTCTTGATAGAGCCGCAGTTGCGGTTTGGGGAGTGCCGGAGGCATGCGTCAGGTCCCTAATAGTGATCGGTGAAAGGGCGTGCTAGATTAGCGCATGGGCTGAAGGAGCATGAACCATGTCAACTGATAAAATAGACGTGCGGCACCCCGAAGCGATTACCAATTCCCTGCGCGCGCATTGGAAATTCTTTCTGATCGAAGGAATCGTGCTGGTCATTTTAGGCATGATCGCGATCTGCGTGCCGCCCTTGGCAACCGTGACGGTCGAGATTTTCATCGGTTGGTTGATCTTGCTCAGCGGCGTGCTGGGGTTGGTCATGACATTTCAAACACGGGGAGCGCCGGGATTCGGCTGGTCCTTGTTATCCGCCGTGGTGGGTATTGTGGCGGGAATCGTTTTATTGATTTGGCCGCTGTCGGGGGTGCTGACGCTGACGCTGCTGCTGACCGCGTTTCTCACGGTTGAAGGCGTCGTTTCCATCATGTATGCCCTGGCTCACCGACGCGAAACCACTTCCCGATGGCAAATGATGCTGCTAAGCGGCATCGTCGACCTGATCCTCGCCGGTCTCATCCTTGCCGGACTTCCCGGCACGGCGGCCTGGGCGATCGGTTTGATCGTGGGCATCAACTTGTTGTTCGGCGGCGTGGCGTTGACTGCCATCGCCTTGCAGGCGCGCAGCAGCACCGCGAGCGCGGCAAGCAGCGCTTAACAGCGCTCGGCTCCCCGCACTGTGAGTTTGTGCGCCCGCCCAAACTCACAGTGCCGCGGTACTACGGCTTGTCCTTGATTTGGTCGGTGACCCAGTTCAATTCCCAGCTCTTGCCGCCGTCGTTCGAGACTGACTGCTCGAAGTGCGGCGAACTCGTGGTGGTCGCGGTCCACACGAAGCGCGTGAAGACGGCCCTGCCGTTTTGAGTCCTTGGATGTGCATTTTCTTGTCGGCGCTTTCGACATTGAATTCTTCGACTTCCGCACGGCCGTCAAAGACGTGACGGCAGACCACCGTGCCGTCCAAATCGACCCATTGCTTCGCGCCATGTTCCGGTTGCACCAACCGCCTCAAATGAATTTTCCAAGAGCCGACGAGAAAATCGAAGTCGCGCTGCCCATCGTGCGGGGAAGCTTCCTGCGCCGACGTCAGGCGGGGTGAGCAGAGTAAAAATGCCGCGGCCGCGAGCGCCCAGCCTGCCCGCGCCGCTTGCAGCGCCGGCTTCGTCCAAGTGTCCATGCCGTTCTCCGTCGAGTGAAAGTGCATGCGGTCAGCATACCCGGCATACCTGACAGGGCGTGTCAGGATTTAGCGCGCCGCACTTCCCACGCCAGGAGCAGGGCACAAATGCTTCCGGCCACAACCACCGGCAGCAAATCCATGAGCAACTGCGACGGCGAATGGCCCGCCGCCTTCAGCATGCCGCCCAGCTTGGGTCCGACGATCGATCCGATTCTTCCCACGGCGACCGCGGCGCCCACGCCCACGCCTCGAATGCTGGTGGGGTAAACGGCGGGGGCCATCGCATACAGAAAGGCCTGGGCGGCAACCACCGCGCAGCCGAGGAGGAATACCGTGATGCAAATGATCACCAGCTGCGCAGGTGATTTTGCCAAGGTGACGAGCAACACCGGCAGCGCCAGGAAGGTGATCAGGACCGCCCAATTCTTGTGACGCCCATTGAGCAGATAGCCAATCAATATCGCGGCAAGCGTGCCACCGATATTGAAGCCGATCTGAGCTCCCGCCGCCTCGGTGCGAGTCAGTCCATCGCTGGTCAGGAGCGTAGGCAGCCAATTCAAGAGCAGGTAAAGGAGCAGCAAGCCGAGGAAAAAACTCGTCCATAAGAATGTCGTGCGCAGCGCGCGGCCGCCGGAAAATATGGCGAGAAAGCTCCCGGATTTGGGCATGTCGAGACGCTCGGGAAGGGAGCCGTTTTTTGGCGCGGCGTGGACTCGCTGAAAAGCGCTCGATTCAGGCAGCGCAAATGCCATGATGGGCGCCAATACGAGCGGCACGACGCCCCCGACCAGAAATATCGTGCGCCACTGACTCGCGGCTATCAGCAGACTGAGGAGACTGATCACCGCGCCGCCGAATGGCGTCGTTGCATAGACCGCGGCGACCCGGCCCGCCTGCTGTTCAACCGTGCCGGTCTCGGCGACGAGGGCCAGCACCATCGGCAGGGCACCGCCCAATCCTAAGCCGGTGAGCGCGCGGGCGATGACGAGCGACGATACGTCCCAGGCGAATGAGGTGAGCAGGGAAAAAATCCCGAACAGCGCCACCGAGGCCACCAACACTTTCTTCCGCCCGATGCTGTCGGCAAGACGGCCGCCGATCAGCGCGCCAAAAAATAGACCCAGCGTACTGGCACTGAAAAAAGTGCCGAATTGGTCGCTCGTCGGCTTGAATTCCGCAGCGATCCCCGCGGCCGCGACTCCCGCGGCTTGCAGGTCCATCCCTTCGCAGAATGCCGTGAGCACGCAAAACAGGATGGTGGAGCGCAACGCTGCAGAATCCGTGCGGGTTTTGTTCAACTGGCGCTCCCGTTGTACTATAAAGCTATTAGTCATAGCATTTTGGTTGGTTATTGATCGCTGTGCAACGGGGGTATTGGACTTGCGATCCGTCCGGCAAAACGTCCCGAGCTTTTCCCTATACGGCGAGCAAGGCGCGGCAGCTCGCGTCGCGGGGCCGGTGCATGTCGAGGATATCCAATCCCGCAGCCGCAAATATCTTTGGCAGATCGGTGCACATCGGCACGCCGAGTCATCCCAGTGCATCTTGATCACCGCGGGACCTGCCAGCGTCGTCATCGAGGAATTGCGCACGAAGCTCGATGGGCCGGCTCTGGTCGTCATACCGGCAGGGGCTATTCACAGTTTTCGGTTTCGCGCCGACACCCAAGGCTACGTGCTGACGATCAACTTCCAACACTTGACCGAACTGGCCTCAGCCGCGCATCAGGCACCGATCGAAGAGCTGTTTTTGGTGCCGCGCGCGCTCGATCTCAGCTTCAATTCCGCGCTGGCGGATCGCGCGGCGCAGATGTTGGAATGTTTGTGCAAGGAGCAGCGGCGACCCGAAAGCGTGACAAACCCGGTGCGCGGCTGGCTGGCGTGCTGTGTGCTATACACGGTTGCCGAAGCGGTCCAGCATTCGAGCACAGCGGAATCCTACAGCGGCACGGATCTTGCGCGATTGAGGCGCTTTAGGCAGTTGATCGAGAATCGCTACGCGCAACATTGGCCGGTCCAACGCTTCGCCAAGGAATTGGGTCTGTCCGAGACCAGCCTCAATCGGCTCTGCCGTCGCCTGACCGGGAGCACCGGATTCGACCTGTTGCAGCAAAGGCTGGCTCTGGAAGCACGGCGGCGGCTCATCTATGCGGCGGACTCGGTGAGCGGCGTTGCCAGCGCCTTGGGATTTAGAGACTCAGCCTATTTTTCGCGCTTTTTCCGGCGCCACAGCGGCCTATCGCCGCACGAATTTCGTCGCCGGCACCGTGGCGGATAAGTACCGGTAGACATCGGAATCGTCCGTTTCCTGGAAATGGCCGCTGCTAGGCTTGGGCCCAGCCCTCGTCTGGAAGCGCGCGCATGCCTCGTACTCAGGTGGCCATTATCGGTGCCGGTCCCTCCGGTCTGCTGCTCTCGCGGCTGTTGTCGCTCAATGGCATCGATAACGTCGTTCTGGAGCGCCAGAGTTCTGAGCACGTGACCGCGCGCATCCGCGCCGGCGTGTTGGAGCAGGGCACGGTTGACCTGCTCGTGCAGGCCCAGGTCGGCGAGCGGATGCTCAAAGATCGCTTGGTGCACGACGGCGTCAGTCTCGCCTTTTCCGGCCGTAGCATCCGGGTCGACCTCAAAGCGCTGACCGGCAGCAGCGTTTCGGTCTATGGGCAAACCGAAGTCACCAAGGACTTGATCGATGCCCTTCATGTCGCGGGCGCGCAATTGATTTTCGAGGCGGCCGAGGTGTCGATCGAAGGCTTCGAGCGCGCGAATCCCACCGTGCGCTACCGACACGGCGGCAGGAGCCACGAATTGAGCTGCGATTTTATCGCAGGATGCGACGGATACCATGGTGTCTGCCGCCGCAGTCTTCCGCCCGCAGCAGTACAGTCATTCGAGCGGGTCTATCCTTTCGGCTGGTTGGGTATTTTGGCCGACGTGCCGCCCGTCGATCACGAATTGATTTATTCGAATCACGAACGGGGCTTCGCCTTGTGCAGCATGCGCTCGCCCACGCGCAGCCGTTACTACGTGCAATGCACCGTCGAGGATAAGTTGGAAGCGTGGCCGGACAGCCGCTTCTGGGACGAACTGCGCCGGCGGCTGCCCGAGCGTATTGCCCAGAGCCTGGTGAGGGGTCCTTCGATCGAAAAGAGCATTGCACCCTTGCGAAGTTTTGTGGTCGAGCCCATGCGTTTCGGCCGGCTTTTTCTGGTGGGCGACGCGGCTCACATCGTGCCGCCGACCGGCGCCAAGGGACTGAATTTGGCGGCTGCCGATGTTCGCGTGCTGCACCAGGGGCTGGTGGAACACTACGCCGGGACCTGCTCCGGCACTCGAGCGCTCCTGGATCAATATTCGGAGTTGTGCCTGCGGCGAATCTGGAAGGCGGTGCGCTTCTCCTGGTGGTTCACCTCCATCATGCACAAGTTCTCCGACGATGCCTTCAATCACCGCGTGCAATTGGCGGAACTGGATTACCTGAGCGGGTCCAGTGCGGCGCTCACCAGTCTTGCGGAGAACTACGTCGGGCTACCGTTCGAAAAGCCGCGATAAGCGAGCGGGTGCGGGAACAGGCTCCTAGACGGCCGCCGCCGTCAGCTGCTGTTCCAGTCGGTCCAACGTCTGCATGGCGGGCAGACATTGCGCCAGGCTGGCATTGGGTTCGCGCTTCTCGCGGATGGCGGCGAAGAACTCGCGATCTTGCAGTTCGATGCCGTTCATCGAGACATCCACCTTCGATACATCGATGGTTTCATTCTTGCCGTTGAGCAGTTCGTCGTAGCGCGCGATGTAGGTGCCGTTATCGCAGATGTAGCGGAAGAAGGTTCCGAGCGGTCCCTCGTTATTGAAGGACAACGACAGCGTGCAAATGGCGCCGCCTGCGGTCTTCAATCCGATGCACATGTCCATGGCGATGCCGAGCGTCGGGTGCTTGGGTCCTTGCAGCGCAATTGCGGCGGCCGCCCGCTGCCCGGTTTGATAGGCAAAAAGATCCACTGTGTGGCAGGCGTGATGCCACAACAGGTGATCGGTCCAACTGCGCGGCTTGCCGAGCGCGTTGGTATTGGTGCGCCGGAAGAAATAGGTTTGCACATCCATTTGCAGCACTTTCAATTCGCCGGCAAGGATGCGCTTGTGGATCCATTGATGACTGGGATTGAAGCGGCGCGTGTGGCCGGCCATGGCGATCACGCCGGTCTCGCGCTGCACGCGCACCAAACGCTCTGAGTCGGCGAGCGAATCCGCCATCGGTATCTCGATCATCACATGCTTGCCCGCGAGCATGCATTGCTCGCCCTGCGCGGCATGCATTTGCGTCGGCGTGCTCAAAATCACGGCGTCGAGGCCGGGTAACGCCAAGCTCTCCGCCAAATTGCCGGTCCAGTGCGGGATCTTCCACGGCTGCGCGACTTCGCGGGCGGACTCGGCACTCGAGCCCACGAGGGAAATCACTTCGATGCCCGGAATGTTGGCCATGGCTTCCAGATGCTTGACCCCAAACGCTCCCGTACCGGCGAGACACACCCTCAAGAGATTCTCCTGTTTTCCAAGATCATAAGACCGGCCGCGGTGTTCGAAGCCGGTACGTGGTAGTGCCGATAAATCTCGGCCGCATCGGCATCGAGAGCACCGCGCATGATGTGCCACATCACCATTTCCACGCCTTCGGATCCGGCTTCGCGCATGTACTCGGTATGGGTGATGCGGGTCAAGGCCAGCGGATCTTTAGTCATGCCGTCCAGAAAAGCCGTGTCGAATTCGCGGTTGATCAAGCCGGCGCGTTCGCCCTGCAATTGATGCGACATGCCGCCGGTACCGTAAATGACGACCCGCAGATCTTGCTCGAAACTCGCAACCGCGCGGGCGATAGCTTGACCGAGCTTGAAGCAGCGCGCGCCGGTGGGCGGCGGATACTGCACGACATTGACGCACAAGGGAATGACAGGAAAGGGCCATTGCTGCGGCTGGCCGCAGGTGATGGACAGCGGAACGGTGAGACCATGGTCCACGGGCATCTCATTCGCGATGGTCATGTCGAACTCATCCAAGATGAGCGACTCAGCCAGATGCCAGGCCAGTGCCGGATGCCCCTGCACCACGGGCACCGGACGCGGGCCGAAGCCCTCATCCGCGATCGGAAAGCGATCGGCCACGCCGATGAGAAAGGTGGGGATGATTTGCAGTGAAAACGCCGAGGCATGATCGTTGTAAACGATGATTGCAACATCGGGCGCGAGTTTCGCAAGCCACTGGCGCGCCGGCTCGTAGCCTTTGAAAAGGGTTTCCCAATAGGGCGTCGCCGTGACGCCCCGGTCCATGGCAACGCCAATGGCAGGCACGTGAGAACAAGCAATGCCGGCAACGATACTAGCCACGGGAATCACCCGGTCCCGCCTCGTCCTTGTAGCGGTTGCCCTCGGCGGAGCGGCCGCCGGCCAGCATCATCTGCGCGTATTGTTCCTTTGAGACTCCGGACATCATCGAAGCCACATCTTGAAACGTGAGGCCATCGCAGAAGGCGATCTTGATCGTGTAGTAAATGTTGCCGCCGACTTTCAGCATGCCGAGCCAGTCGCGCTTCAGCACGGTGCGCCGTTGCTCCTCGGTGAGTGCAAATTGTTCGAGATAAGCCGCTTCATTCTCTTTGAATTTGCGGCGGTTCTCCGCGACATTGAGCGACATGCAAAACATGTTCAAGGCATAGCCTTGACGGCCGCGGCGCGCGTCATACACGTAGGTTCCCGGAATGGTTTCGTAGTCGCGCGGTTCCGTCATGCGCTTAACTTCGCGGCGTTGGGACGGGGCGCGGCTTGCTTGGAATGAATTTCCTTTCTGACCGTGTCGCACACCAGATTCATGGCATTGCGCATGAATCGACTCTTGGGCCGCAGCGAGGAGGTGACCATCGACAGCGAAATCGTCAATGTTGGCGCGAGAATGGGCTTTGCCAAGACATCCTCGCTCCACGGCGTCGATCTAACGGCGTTGATGGGCAGAACCGCAAACCCATGGCCCTGCCTGACAAGATCGATGATCGCCGGAATCGACTCGATCTCGTGAGCCACCTGAATCTTGCGATCGACTTCGGCGAGCGCATGCTCGACCGCCATCCGCATGGTATGCGGACGATTGGGAATGACCAGCGGGTACTCTGCCAGTTGCGCCAAGGTGATGGATGCGGATTCCTTGCGGCGCGCGCGGCGCGGTGTAATGAGAAAGAGCTGTTCATCGACGACCGGGACGGACTCAAACGCAGCTTGATTCGCCGCGTTGTACACCAGCGCGCAGTCCACTCTGCCGCTATTGAGCCATTCCAAAATATACGCCGACAGGCCTTCCGCGGTCGCCAGGCGCGCATTCGGCATATTTTCGCGGAAGGCCTTGACCAGCGGCACGGTCACATTGCTGCCAAGGCTTGGCGGCAGCCCGAGCGTCAGATGTCCCGTGTCGCCGTTGCGTCGATCGTTCAGCTCTTGTTGAGCCCGTCCGAGCTGCGTCAATATTCCGCGCGCATGTTCGAGCAACTGCGTGCCCGCCTCGGTCAGCGTGACGCCGCGCCCGTTGCGATCCAGCAAACTTTGGCCGCATTCGAGTTCCAGCTGTCGGATTTGCCGGCTCAACGCGGGCTGCACCACCGACAGGAAGGCCGCGGCACGGGTAAAACTGCCGAATTCCGCGACGTGCCGAAAGTACTCGAGTTGCTTAAGATCCATCAGTCAGCGGTCCTTGTGATATCGCGGTTTGCGATAACAGGTATATAACCTATTACGTTAAAGTATACGCCATACTACGCATCTCGAACACTGGCAGCCGTTCAATGCAGCGATCCATTCCTTGTTTATTCATGCGCGGCGGTACTTCGCGAGGCCCGTTCTTTCTAGAGAGCGACTTGCCCATCGAAGTGCCCGCGCGCGACGCCGCGTTGCTCGCCATCATGGGTTCGCCGGATGCTCGTCAGATCGATGGTCTCGGCGGCGCCGATACCCTAACCAGTAAAGTGGGCATTGTGCGCCGGGGCACTGCACCCGGCGTCGACCTCGAGTTTCTATTTGCCCAGGTCTCGGTGAAAGAAGCGCGGGTCGACACGACTCCCAATTGCGGCAACATGCTGGCCGCGGTGGTGCCGTTTGCATTGGAAACCGGCTTGGTGCATGCGCGCGGGGACATCACAACCTTGCGCGTGCTGACACGCAACACCGGTACCTTGAGCGACATTGAAGTGCTCACACCCGATAAGCAGATTCAATACGCCGGGGCTGCGCGCATCGACGGGGTGCCGGGCACCTCGGCCCCCATCAATATCAGCTTCCTCGATACCGCGGGATCTGTGTGTGGGTCGCTGCTGCCGACCGGACACCTCGTCGACCGCTTCGATGACGTGGAGGTCACCTGCATCGACAATGGCATGCCGGTCGTCATCATCTCGGCGGCAGATCTGGGCGTGACCGGATACGAGAGCCGCGATACGCTGAACGCCGACTCCGCGTTGAAAAAGAGAATCGAATCGATTCGCCTGCAGGCGGGACCCAAGATGAATTTAGGCGATGTGGCCAAGCTGGTGGTCCCCAAGATGTGTTTGGTCGCCAAGCCGCGTGCGGGCGGCCACATCTGCACGCGGACCTTCATTCCCCACGACTGTCACGCGGCGGTCGGCGTGCTGGGCGCGGTGACGGTGGCGACCGCGGCGGTGCTGCCGGGAAGTGTTGCGCATCGCTGCGCCGTCGTGCCCCCGGGCCTCAATAAGAGCATTTCCGTGGAGCACCCGAGCGGTGAATTCACGGTGGTGCTCGGCATGAATCCGGACAATCCGTCCGAGGTGGTGCGGGCCGCGCTGCTGCGCACGGCGCGGCTCATCATGCGAGGCGAGGTTTACATTCCTTAAAGCCGCAACGGCGAGGTAATTCGATGATTGGACAATCTGGCATCGCCATCAAACACGTCAACCGCGTGGATCCAAGCACGGTGGCGGAACTCGCCAAGTTTGGCGTCGCAACGGTCCACGAGGCCATGGGCCGAACGGGTTTACTGGCTTCCTACATGCGGCCGATCTATCCGGGCGCGAAGGTCTGCGGAACCGCCATCACGATATTCGCGCATCCGGGCGACAACTGGATGCTGCACGTGGCCGCCGAATTTCTGCAGCAAGGCGATGTCGTTGTACTGGGCACCTCGTCCGAGAATACCGACGGCATGTTTGGCGAGCTGCTCGCGACCTCGTTTCGCGCGCGCGGCGCGCTCGGCTTGATCACCGACGCGGGCTGCCGGGATGTCGCGGAACTCCACGAGATGAATTTCCCCGTGTGGTCCAAAGCCATTCATGCCAAGGGCACGGTCAAGGCCACGGTCGGTTCGGTCAATATTCCCATCATTTGTGCCGGCGCGCTGGTTTGCCCGGGCGATGTGGTCATCGGCGATGCCGATGGCGTCGTGGTCGTTCCGCGCGCGAACGCCGCGGGCGTGGCGGCGGCCTCGGCCGCGCGTGAGCAAAAAGAAGCCACCAACCGCAAAAGACTGGCCGCGGGCGAACTGGGCCTGGACATCTACGGAATGCGCGAGCCGCTCTCCAAGGCCGGATTGCGGTATTTCGCCGACGAGGGCGCCTTCAACAAGGAATCCCACAAATGAATGCCATTGCGAAAAATCCACTCAAGACTTGCCCGCCGCCCGATCCTGATCCGGTTGCACCGAGCCTGGCACTGCCGCCCGGAGCCTGCGACTCGCATTGCCATGTCTTCGGACCCGCCGGCAAGTTTCCTTACGCGGCCGACCGCAGTTACACGCCGCCCGATGCGCCGGTCGAGAATTTGCGGCGGCTGCATGCGAAATTGGGCGTTTCGCGGGCGGTCATCGTCCATGCCAGCTGTCATGGCACGGAGATGGAGGTCACCTTGGATGCCATCGCCTCGAGCGAGGGGCGCTATCGCGGCGTCGCCTGCGTTGAGGACCGAGTGACGGACCGGGAACTCGAACGCCTGCATTCGGGCGGCATTCGCGGCATTCGATTCAACTTCGTCAAGCATTTGGGCGGTGTTCCCGATCTGGCGGTGTTTTATCGCCTGCTCGAGCGCATCAAGCCCTTGGGATGGCATGTCGTGCTGCACTTCGATGCCGAAGATATCTTGAGCCAGGGCGAGCTGCTGGGCCGCATCGATGTGCCATTCATCATCGATCACATGGGCCGCGTGAAAGCGGCGGACGGACTTGCGCAACCGCCGTTTCAATCGCTGCTCGCGCTGTACCGGAATAATCCTCTGGCGTGGATCAAGGTATGCGGGTCTGAGCGGGTTTCCAGCGGCAAGCGCCCCTTTCTGGATGCCGTCCCGTTCGCTCAGGCGCTCATCGCGGAAGATGCGAGCCGCATCTTGTGGGGCACCGATTGGCCGCATCCGAACATTACCAAGGACATGCCGAATGACGGTGAGCTGGTGAATCTCTTCGCGCAAATTTGCCCGGACCCTGCCGTTCAGCGGCGTATCCTCGTGGACAATCCGACGCGGCTGTACTGGTCATGATCATCGACTGCCATGGTCATTACACGACCGCTCCCGGCGAGCTGCAAAAGTTTCGCGATGCGCAGATCGCAGGTTTGAAGTCCGGTCTCGATATCCCGCTCGACGCGCAGGAAAAAATCTCCGACGATCAGATTCGCGACAGCCTGGAGAATGCGCAGCTGAAGCTGCAACGGGCGCGCGGCACGGATATCACGATTTTCTCGCCCCGCGCCTCCGCCATGGCCCATCACATCGGCAATGAGACCACCAGCCGGCGCTGGACTCGCGCCTGCAACGATCTCATTCATCGGGTGTGCCTGCTGTATCCGGAAAACTTCGTGGGGGTGTGTCAGTTGCCGCAGTCGCCCGGCATCGCGCCGGCGAATAGCGCGGCGGAACTCGAGCGCTGCGTGTCCGAGCTCGGATTTATCGGCTGTAATTTGAATCCCGACCCGTCAGGAGGCCATTGGAATTCACCGCCGCTCACCGACCGGTATTGGTATCCGTTCTACGAAAAAATGGTGGAGCTCGATGTCCCGGCCATGGTGCATGTCAGTTCGTCATGTAATCCCAACTTCCACGCGACCGGCGCGCACTACATCAATGCCGACACGACCGCGTTCATGCAGTTTCTCACCGCGGATCTATTCAAGGATTTTCCCACTTTGCGCTTCATCATCCCGCACGGCGGCGGCGCGGTGCCGTATCACTGGGGCCGTTACCGGGGCTTGGCCCAGGATTTGAAGCGTCCGCTGCTCGGCGACTACGTCTTGAAAAACGTCTTTTTCGACACCTGCGTGTACCACTTGCCCGGGATTGAATTGCTGCTCAAGGTCATCCCGGTGGACAACATTCTCTTTGGCTCGGAAATGGTCGGGGCCGTGCGCGGCATCGACCCGGAGACGGGTCAGTATTACGACGACACCAAGCGCTACCTGGATGCGTTGAAATTGAGCGAATCCGATCGCTACAAAATCTTCGAGGGCAACGCCCGCAAGATTTTCCCGCGACTGAAAGCCGGAAAGCGCGTCACAGGCTAGGCACGGTGGGAAGCGTGATGGTCGAGGGCGCTTCCTTGGTATTGTAGATGGTCAAGGTCGGAGCCGGGCTCGCGGCCTCGCGATCGCGCTCCCGGTAATCCGCGCCGGCGACGCTCACCCGCATGCGATGTCCTGCTTTGAATACATAAGAGATCGGCAACAGATCGAACTGAACGCGGACCGCAGTCCCCGGCGTGAGCGGCTGGACGTCTTCGCGATTGCTGCGCCGCCAAGGCAGCCCGATATAGTTCCAAGGTGCATCGACCACCTTGCGAAGCGACGCCCGCTGCCGTCCGTCGGTCACCGACGTGACGCTGCCGTCGGGCGCGACATCCTCGAGATAGACGAAAATATTGGCATCGGTCGCATCCACGGACACCGACAAGTCTGCGATCGGGTGCCCGGTGACTTGCGTGTCCTGCTTCAGCACCGGCGAGAGAAAGTGGGTCGCCGACTGCTCCACCGGGCAGGGCTGGGCAAACGGCCCGGATTGCAACGCCGGGTCAAAACCGGCCGCGCACTTCACGTCATAGCGGATCTGAAAGCGCGTCGCGGCGCCGCTGACTGAAGCGGCGAGCCGCGATTTGTCGGCGAGATGCAGCGACAGCGGCGCTGCGGCGGGGATGGGCCACGCGGAGGAGGTCTGCCACTCGCGTCCCGCCGGCGCATTCACCGTGAAATAGTGGATGGGAGGATCGCTCTCGAAGCCGTTCGCGGTTCCTTTTAAATAGTAATCGAAGAATCGCTGCATCTCGGCGAATAAATCGAACCCTTCATTGCGGCAGTGGGTCCACGGCCCGATGATGATATGCCGCTTGCCGGGCGTCCAATTGTTGAATGTGACTAACCCGTCCTTGCGCAGATCATCGCGCCAGCCACCCGTGATATACAGCGCAACGCCCGACTGCCGCATTTGATCGGCATAGGCAGCGATGCTGCCCTCGCTCCAAAATCGGCTGGCCGTCAACGGGCTGAAATCGTCCCGATACGGAATGCCGTGCCACATTGCCGCAAGATTGGTGCTCTTTTGATGCTCCTGCGCCGCTTGCAGCAGGAGCGTTTTGGATTCGTCGCCGTCGACCGGCTTGGATTTCATGTCCTCCTCGACCGTGCGCTGAACTCCCGTGCCCCACTGCGCGAAAATTCCGCCGCGCAACGTCCAATCGTAGGTGTCCCACGCAAAACAACCCACGAACGCGGCGAGTAAATGCGGAGGCCGCACCGTAATCGCATGCATGGCCGCGGCGCCGGTGTTCGAGCAGCCCACGATTCCCACCTTGCCGTCCGACCAGGATTGGCGCGCCAACCACTCATTGACCTCATAGGCATCTTCCGCTTCGATGCGATCGTTGTATCCGCGGCGAACGCCAAAAGAAGCGCTGAGCCCGCGGCGTTCCACGAGCGCGACCACATAACCGTGCTTGGTCAGTTCGGGCACCGAGTACGCGGCATTGGTGCCTGGCAGAGAAACCCCTTTTCGATCGAAGGTGTGATGCCATATGACCGGAAATTGGCCATCGGCCGCATGCTCGCCGATCGCCGGGCGATACAGGTCGACGGCCAGGCGCACGCCGTCGCGCATCGGTAAATAGAACGAGGTCTTGATCTGATCGGGATAGAGAATCGGCGAATAACCTTGATAGACGCCGAAGGCGGATTCTTTCGGCGCTGCGTCGGCGGCGAGACTGAGCTGCGGCACGAGAGTGAGCTGCGGCACGAGAGTGAGCTGCGGTACGAGCCAGAATTGCGGGGCAAGCCAGAGCAGTGCGGGTAGAGACTTGCGACGAGTGCGTTTCAGCATGCGAATTCCCCTAAGGCTTTGAGCGGCGCAAAATCTCATCGCACTGCGGTTCATCGAATTCGAGCCAGCGCAATAGCTCTTCAGTATGTTGGCCCGCCGTCGGCGGCGGCGAGTTGACCGTCGGACCGTCGTTCAAGAATTGAAAGCCGGCATTGAGGATTTCAATGTTTTCATTGGTCGGCAGTCCCGGCACGGTGAGCGGAATTTTCAGCCCGCGTTGCTCGAGGTGCGGAAGCGCACAGGCTTGCGCCACATCGCGCACCATCCCGCACGGGATGCCGGCGACACTCATGACCTGCTCCCATTCAGCGGCCGGGCGCTGCCGGAAGGCGGCGGACAGGAGTGTTTGCAGTGCTGAGGCGTTGGCGCGCCGCAGATCGGGTGTGGCGAAGCGCGGATCGGTCAGCCATTCATCGTGCTTCAGCAGCCGCGCCAAGGACTCGAATTGCCCTTGCTGGACGACCCCCAATGAGATGAGCTTGCCGTCGCCCGCTTCAAACAAGGCGGCGGTGGGTTGGCCGCTGTAGCCGGTATTGCCGGTCCGTTCCATCGCCTGGCCGGTCACCAAAAACGGCACGACCGCGGAGGCCATGAAGGCAAGGCTGGCGTCCATCATGGCCACATCGATGAACTCACCCTGTCCGCCGCGCTGCCGTTTGAGCAGCGCGGCCAGGATCGCGAATGCCGCGGTCTGACCGGTCAGGGTGTCAACCACCGGAAATCCGACGCGCATCGGCGGATCACCCGGATCCCCGCCCAGCGACATCATGCCGCTGGTGGCTTGCACGATATTGTCGATCGCCGGCCAGTCACGCAGTGGCCCGGATTGGCCATAGCCCGACACGGAGCAATAGATGATGTCGGGCTTGAGCGCGCGGGCTTGCGCAAACCCTAGACCGAGCCGCGCCATGACGCCGGGGCGAAAATTCTCCACGACCACATCGCAACGCGCGATGAGCCGGCGCGCAGCCTCCTGCGAGGCGGCATGCTTCAAATCCAGGGACATCGATTTCTTGCCGGCATTCACGGCAATAAACGCCGGCGCCATGCCATCGTAGGCACGATCGGCGCCGTAGTTGCGCATCGCGTCCCCTCTGCCGGGTGATTCGACTTTGATGACCTCCGCGCCGAGCAGACGCAGGAGGTGCGTGGCGTAAGGTCCGGCCATGATATGGGTGAAATCGGCGACGCGAATGCCCTCAAGTGGTTGCATCGGCTCTCCTTGCGCACTTCACGCTTCCTGTCTGCTGGATGCCCTGCGCAATCTGTCGCGCGTCGCGAAAAACCGCGGCGCCGTCGATGCCGATGCGGCTCAACAGGTCGGCGCTGCGCGCGGCATCTTCTTCATAAAGCTCGTCAAACCGCTTTTGATCCGACGCATTCACCGGGATGAATTGCACCTGTTGCGCGCGTCCTTCCGCCTCGCCGGACTGAACCGCGGCGCGAGTCTCCTTCGCCATCGCCCCTTCCCAAATGGGCGTCGATGCCTCGAGCAGCTGCTGCTCCTCGGGGTTCAGCGCATTCCAGCGCCGCTCGCCCATGGCGCGGGCAGGGTAGGCGCCCCGCGGCACCTGAAGTTCGGTGTAGTTCTTTGCCACTTCGCCAAAATGCAGCGACTTGAGGGTATCCGCAGGCGCCACCACGGCATCGAGCACGCCTTTCGCCAAGCTCGAATAGACCTCTCCCATGGGCATCGTCACCGGATCCGCGCCCAGATCGCGCATCACGTTGAGCAACTCCGTTGGCACTCGGATTCTCATCCCCTTCAAATCGCCGAGGGTGCGCACTTCACGGGTGCGGCTCAGCAGCCCTGGAAGCGTGCCGCCCTGAATGGCCAAAACCCGCAAGCCTCGCAGCTCGCGCGCATATTCGGGCGAGTCCGCGGCCAGGCAACGGTACATGTCGACCTGCTGCTCGAATGTTTTTGCGCCGGCATAAAACCCTGTCTGGACACGCAATAGATGAGCCCCGCCGTGCGCATAGATCGGCGTGATCAGCCCGATGTCCGCCACACCGTGCCGCAGTTCGATCAATGACTGGTCGGAGGAGATCAAGCCGCCGGACCAGATGGGCCGAATGGTGAGCGAACCGCCGGATTTCTCCGCCACCCACGCCATCCACGCCTTGTCGGCGCGACTGAAGGGATGGTTCGGTCCATACGGCGTCGCATAGGTCAGCACCGTCGCGCCCGCGGCGCTCATCGACAGCGCCAAAAGGCCGCAGCCCAGCAGCTCGCGCAGTCGCGTCACGCCAGCCCCGCTTTTTTGAGGAAATCGGACACGTGATTCACCATTTCTTCGTGACTCCAACCCTTCGCGTCGACCATGTCCGCATTCAGCGTCAATGTCGGCACGCCCGCTTGCTCGAGCGATAGACGGGTGAGCTGCGTGCCGCTTTGCGAGAGGCGGCTGTCCGGCGGCACCAGAATGAGCGCAGCGTCGATTCCGCAACGCTTCGCTTCGCTCACCATCCAGCCGTTCATCCACGGCGGCAAGTGCAGGACCTCGTTCATGGAACAAATCCGGCTGGCAAGTTCATGCAATGGCTTGCCGCGCAATTTGCGGATGTACTGCGGCCCGGCGAACGGCATGTACATGGACCAGACGAAAACGGCGCCGAGCTGCTGCTCGAGGGCGTTGTAAAACCCGGGGTCGTGCCATAAACCGGCACCGATCCACATGAGGCGGATGCGCTCATGGCTGCTGACGGAAATCCCCGCCTTGACCCGCTCCGCCACCTCGTCGCGAAAGCGCCTGGCGTGCGCGACCGCCCACTCGGAGCCGCGATGCCACTGAGGAATCATGGTATTCGGCATCTGGTCGGCGATTGAAACCGGACACGGCCGCGCCGCGCCGATCAACTGCGCCGCCTCGGCAATGTAGCCCTCTTGTTCGTTGATCTTTTCCATCAGCGCCGTGAGTTTCGCTTCGCTGAAGCGCCGGTTGGTTTTCTTTTCCAACAGACTGATCAGGACCCGCATCTCTTCGACCAGCAACTCGATGCGATCGGCCTGAAACACCTCTTCCCACCGGTCATTCGACTTCTCAAACCAAGCCGCGTCCTTGTGTGTCCAGGCAGGCGCCTCGAGCGGAAAGAATTCGGTGCCGAGAGCGGCGGCCCACTGGCCGAAGACATGCTGAATGCAATCGCATGTGAGCCGCGCCACGAGCGCGATGGGTTTCGGCAGCCCTCCCCAGGGGGCGGTGCTGGGATCGTTGGCGAGCGTGCACGCAAGACCGAGCGAGCAATAACGGCAGCCGTTGCCGGGGTAGCCGCGTTCCTCGAGCACTTTAAAATACCGGGCCGACAACTGTTTGGCGGAGATGTAGGCCGACCACCATTGATTGGCGATCAAGGGAATATCCATGGCGTGAAACAGCTCATGGGGAGTATCGGCCTGCCCAACCACGAACGGGTCGCCGTTCTCGACGACGCGGCGTTTCAATTCCGCGGCAAACTGCCGCTGATGAGCCAGGGCATCCGCGGTGCACCGCAGATCCTTGCGGCTGCGCGATGCTTCAGCGGCGCTCATTGAAACACCCCCTTCAATTCCCACTCCGCGATGCGCGCCGGTTCCAAGCCGCAAATGTCTCGAGCAATCGACAGCGAATGCTCGCCGATGCTCGGGGCTCGATAGGGCCGCAATTCATGTCCGGAGAGCGTCAGCGGCGTCCGCATATGCCCAAACGGACCCAACAGAGGATGTTGCAATTCATACAGACAACCTCGCGCCGCGAGTTGCGGGTCGAACTCCACCAGATCTTCGACGTCCTGTACGACACCGGCGGCGATGCCGGCTCGTTGCAGTTCATCCATCAGGGGTTTGCCGTCGAGATTTCGACTCCACGCGGCAATCGCCGCGTCTCGCCTCGGCGTATCCGCCGCGTCTGCAATGTTCCCGAAGCGCCTCAAGGTTTGCCAATCCGCCGCGGTGGGAAGCACGATCGCAATCCACCGATCATCACCTTGCACGGCGTAAACTCCCTGGTGAAAAATGCGCGCATCGCCATTCCCCCTGCGCAGTGCGCGAACGCCGGCCTGAGTCTCCAAGATCGCGTCGCGCATTTGTTGGACGCAGATTTCATACATGGATGCGTCAATGTGCGAACCGCGGGCGGTCTCGCGGCGATACTGAAGCGCGGCGGCGACCGCGGCCGCCATGACGTAAGGAACAATGACATCACCGTAGGGAACGGCGCCGGGAATCACAGGATCCCGATCCGCCCAGCCGGTGAGATAAGTTCGTCCGGACAACGCGGCGCCGGTGCCGTCGACCCCCCAACTTTGTGCGAGCGGTCCGGTCTGTCCGTAAACGCTTCCGGAAACCATGATGAGCGCGGGGTTGGCGCTGCACAGCGAGGCGTAATCGAGACCGAGCTTCTGCATCGTGCCGGGCGAAAAATTCTCGACGATCACGTCCGCCCACCGAATCAGGGGGTCTAGGACTTCGCGGCTCTCGGGGCGCTTCATGTCGAGTGCGAGACTGCGTTTCGAGGTATTGAGATGCGCGAACCACGGCTTGTCGTCAAAGTTGCCGAGTTTCGATGCGCTGACTTGGACATCCAGTCGCGTCAAGCAGGGCCGCGTGCGGCTTTCAACCTTGATGACATCGGCGCCCAAGTCGCCCAGGGTTTTGGTGGTGATCGACCCGACCAGTGCCCACGAAAAGTCGAGCACGCGCACGCCCGCCAGAGGTCCGGATCCGTTGGGCCGACTTGCCGCGGTGCTCGCGGGGGCCGTCACGTAGGGACCGGACTGTATCGAGACAAATCGCGCGGGGACTCGCACTTGATCGGGCCGCTCGCACCAGAAATCGCGGGCTGCCAGATGCGCGTCTCGCAGCACATCGGTGGGTTCGGCAACAACCGTGGCGTTGATTCCACGGCGGCGGCCTTCCTCCGCGATATCTTGCTTGGTTCGCGTGCGGAAAAACGCCTCGATCGCGCGCTCCCACGAGCCCCGGGTCTGCGAATCCAGCGTGGATCGGTTGTAGGATATCCAATCGACGCCGTGCAAAGGATTCGGCAGGCCTTGCTCATCCATCCAATCACTGAGCGCGCGATTTGCGGGAGCGCCAAAGCGTCCTGTCATCAAGGTATGGAAACACCAGCCATCGGCGAGCGGCCAGATGCATCGCACGGTCGCCAATCCATAGTTGAGCGCGCCGCCGGCCCTCGATAGTTTGCGGCGATCGAATTGCCACGCGAGCACACTGTTGAACTGGCGTGAAAAGGCCACTTCTTGGATAGAAACATCCACTCGCTGTCCGCGGCCGGTGAGACCGCGCTCGTAATGAGCGGCCAATGCGCCTGCGGCTCCCACCATGTCGGCGTGGAACCGGCAGGCATCCAGTGCCTCCTTGACGGGCGCCCGATCGGGAGTCCCCGTGAGCCGCAGTACGCCGCCCATGGCCGAGGCTATCAATTCGCCGCCCAGCCACTGCCCGCGGGGTGCATCGGCGCCAAATGTGGTGATCGAAACGTGAATCAAGGGCGGCGCCGCCCGCTGCAACCGTTCCGGCGTCCAACCCCGCTGCGCGAGGTTAGCCGGTCCCAACGCTTCCACAAGAAACGATGCATCGCGTATATGCGCTTCCATGTCACCCGGAGAGACCTGAAGTACGGTCGCGCCCAACGATTCGAAAAACCGCGGCAACGCGCAGTCGGCAGCCGATGTCATTGCGAGCACGAGATGGCCGTCCAGGAAGTTCATGCCGTTCCCTTGAGTCCACGCGTGAACGAAGTTATCTCCTCGAGTGCGCCATCGCCGAGGTCCCAGCGGCGCCGCACGAGGCGCAGCGTCGCCGTGCCGCTCGCCTGCAAGGCGGACATCTCCGCCGGCAAATCCCAAATCAAGGCGTCTTCCTCTTCGATCAACCAGATGATTACCCCGTCCGCGGCAACGCTCTTGGCCAAGTTCCTGAGCGCGGCCGCCCGATCGATAAAGGCGCGAGTGCTGACCGGCAACGCGTGATAGTGGTCGGCAATCGCATCCAAAGACCCTTCCGCGGGAATCAGCGGCGAACTCACCGATCGGGAGGCATGGGCATCGCCTTCGCTCACCACATTGCCGCCGCCTGCCTCGACCGCGGCATGCAGCCGCTCGTCGGGTGGAGAGCTGCCGATGAGCAAGAGGTGGGGCCCGCTCCCCGCGGGATCCACCCTCGACAACCATTCTCCGAAATCGCCATCAAACTCGTCGGCGTCGCAAAGATCCGCGCTGCGAAATATTCGATCCATCACGCTGCCGCGAATCCCGCCCGGGCGCCGGCGAATCTGCATCGCCCTGAGAAATAATTCCCGGCGCCGATTGCGTTGGCGAATAGCGCCGGGCAGGGCGCCGGGCACCACGCCGATTTCGGCGGCCAAGCGCTGTGTGGCCAGCCGACTGTGCAGCCTGCTCGTTTCTCGGGGGATCTTTGCCAGATCAAAGATAAGCGGTATGGGAGCTGCGGGAAGTTGCCGCGGGCGCAGCTCGCTCAGGTAGTAGTAGAGCCGCTGCGCGCTGTCGTCGCTGCGCGGCAGAATGATCGAGTGCATGAAATTCAGCGCGCCTTGCAGGTACTGTTCGGCGATCGATCGCACGTCCGGCATGAAGGTGGATTCCAAATACCGGTCCGCCAGGTCGGTTTTGGCGCCGACCGTGCTCGCCAGGCGCACCGGATACGCGCCGCCCGCGGCGATGAGTTCCACGGGTATTTCCGCGCCAACGAAGCCGATCACCTTCTGCCCCTGTGCGGCATGTGTTCGAGCCCGCGCGAGCGGATCGCGCAGCGCCTGTGCCACTTGATTTTCAAATGCGCTCATTGTCCCAGCGCCTTCGGCAGTGCGAGCACCAACCCAGGGACGAATATCAGCAACAGCAAGTGCACGAAATCGGAGATCAGAAACGGCACGACGCCGCGAAAAATGCGGCCGATCGACACGTCTTTTGCGATCCCATGAATGACGAATAGATTCATGCCGATGGGAGGGTGCACGAAGCCAATTTCCATCGCGCGCACCAAAAATATGCCGAACCAAATGGGCGACAACCCCATCTGTTGAATGATCGGCAGCAGAATCGGCGTGGTGAGCAACATCAATGCCAGACCGTCCAACACCGACCCGAGCAGCAGCAGCAGCGCCGCCATCAGGAGCAGCGAAACAATGCGGTTGCCGCTGACCGACGCGAGCAATACCGATACTTGCTCGGCAATTCCGGTCAGACTGATGAAGACCGAGAAGATCAGCGCGCCGATGATGACGACGTAGATCATTCCGCTGGTCCGCAGGGTTTGTCTGATCGCGTTACCGAGGCTGCCCCAGTTCAAGCGTCTTCGCCCGGCGCACAATACGAGCGCGCCCAGCGCGCCTACGGAACCGGCCTCCGGCGGCGTAAACCATCCGAGCGCGATGCCGCCGATGACGACCAAGACCAGCAACCCGATGTCCACAATTCGCAGCAGTGCCTGGCGGCGCTCCGGCCAGGTGGCGCGCTCGGTGGGCGGCGCGATGCCGGGTTTGAAATAACACAAGATGATGATTACCAGACAGTACAGCAGCACCTGGGTGATCGCCGGCACGATGGCGGCCGTGAACAATCGTCCGATGGACTGCTCCGCGATGATGCCGAACACGATGAGCGCCCCGGAAGGAGGCACCATCTGCCCCAGCGTGCCGCCGGCGGCCACGGCGCCGGTTGCCAGTTCGTCCGAGTAGCCGCGCTTGCGCATCTCGGGCAGCGCCACCAGGCCGATGGTCGCTGCCGTCGCCAAACTCGATCCACTGATGGTGCCAAAGCCGGCGCAACCGCCAATCGAGGCCAGAGCCAATCCGCCGCGCCGGTGCCCGATCATGCGCGCCGCGGCGTCGAAGAAATCGCGGCTCGCGTTCGCGGCGAAACAGACATGTGCCATGAAGAGGAATAACGGCAGCACGCCGAGTTCGTACCGCGATAAGGTATCGAACAAAATCACGCTCGATTTGATGAGCGCAGGTTCCACTCCCAGCAATAGCGCCATGCCGGCCATGCCGACCAATCCCAGCGCAACGCCGATGGGGACGCCGGCGGTCAAGACGATCAGGAGCACGAGTACGCCGAGAAATCCAATGAGCGGAGAACCGATCATCGGCTCGGCCGCTTTGCGAAGGCGCGGGCTAGATAGATTGCCGCGACCGCCAGCACTGCGACGATGCTGACGATTCGCAGCGGCGCGTACGGAATTCGCAGCAGCTCGCTTTGCTCGTGCCCGTCGCGCAAGTCGTACGCGATCCAGAGACTGCCGACGGCGAGCGCGGCAAAGAAAACCGCGCTGAGCAAAGCGTGCACGTGCTCCATCAGCGCGCGCCGGCGCGGCGAGAGCCGGTCGATCAACAGGTGCACGACGGCGTGCTTGTTGGCGACCGTCGCCAGGACAATCGCGGCGGACGAGGCGAGCAGAATCGCGGCCTGCATCAATTCAATCGAGCCCAGCAAGGGGATACCGAGATGCCGTCCCAGCACCGCGACCGCATCGGCCCCGATCGCGAACAACAGACCGGCGGCTCCCACATAGAACAACCCTCGTTGCACGCCGCGGGCGGGTTCGAGGTCGCTGTCTTCGCCAGGTTGCGTCATGAGGCCACGACCATATCATCGCGCACAGAGAACAACAGGGGCGGCAGGCCGGCCTCACGGGTTATCCTTTCCATATAGGCGATGGTCGCCGCCGCGTGCACGCCATCGGCAATGACGGGTCGGCCCGGTGCTTCGACGTGCACAGGCACGAAGCCGGCTTCGAGACGTCCGTCGTCATGCCATTTCAATCGGCCCAAGATGGCGTTGACCGCATCGGGGTGAAACGGCGCCATCCAATAGTCCGGGTCCGGCTCGAAGCCGAACAGCTTCTTGCGCCGTTCGACCCAGGCCGCGCGGGCGGGATTGTCCTGACCGGGGCTGAGCGCACGCGTCACCACGCACCCGTTGCCGAGCCCGTGGAATATGGGTTTGCCGCGGTAAAATTCGATGCCACGAATCAAGTGGGCGTGATGACCGATGACGACTTGAGCGCCGGCATCGATCGCCGCCCAGGCCACGGGCCGTTCGTAGGGCGCCAAGCGCGCCGGCGTATGCACCAGTCCCTTATGCAATGCCACGACCACAAAACTATCGTCGCCGCAGGCCGCTGCGATGTCGGTTTGCATTTGAGAGAGGGACTCGAGGTCCGGCGACTGCAACGACGCGGTCGGAGAAATCTCGGCTCCATCCGAGGCGAGTATGCGCACATAAGCGCAGCCACTCCTTGTATCAGTCGCCCAGCCTGCTTGCGGACCCACGCAGTTATAACTGAGCAAGGCGATGCGGCGTTCAGCGCGTCTCAAAAGCGCCGGCCGGCGCGCCGATGCCAAGTTTACGCCGGCTCCGGTGTGCTCGATGCCCAATCGCGTCAGCTCGGCGCGCGTGTCGGCGATTCCGAGTGCTCCGCAGTCCGCGATGTGATTCCCTGCGAGCGTGACGGCGTCGAAACCCGCGCGCTTGAGCGCGGCCAGATTCGCCGGGTCCGCGCCCGGCGCAGGCACGTCGCCGAGTAGTTCGGCGCATCGACTGGTGTGCGGAACTTCCAGATGGCCGATTGCAATAGTCGCCGCCGTGATGAGCGGCGCAATACCGCTCAGCCAATGGTCCGGACGCGGCTCATCGAGAACCAAGTCGCCGGCAAATATGAAGTCGAGCGCAGCCATTCGGAACGGACCTGTGAATTGTTCTTCCCTGAGCCAGGGCTGATCTTGCCTCAAGCAAAATTAGTTTGCAATGTAAACTAATTTCTATAATTTACCGGTATGCGACGGTCCCATTCAAAGCCTGAATAGGCGGTTTATTGGAAGAAATAGCCGGCCCCGGAGAGGGGGCTGTTGGTTCGGCAAAATAGTTAGTGTTATAAACCAATATGTCTTAGACTCGGAGCGTCTCGCATAGGGGGTTCCAAGTGATAACCAGAAGACACGCCGCCTTGGGGCTGGCAAGTGCCGGGATCGTCGCCGCCGTCTCGCGTATCGGCAATGCGCGCGCCAATTCAACAACGCCGGCGCCGGTGATCAAAACGAGCCTCGGAGCGGTGCGCGGAGCGGAGCAAAACGCGGTTCTCAGCTTCCTGGGCGTGCCCTATGGCGCGCCAACCGGAGGCGCCTCTCGATTTCTACCCCCGCGCGCGGCAGTTCCGTGGAGCGGGGTGCGCGACGCCACCCAGCATGGCGACAGTTGTCCCCAGGTCCCGTTGGGGGCTTCGCCCTTTGTTAGGACAACGGCGGCGGCCCCGCCCTCCGCAATGCAAAAGCAGCTCGCAACGCTGTTTGCACGTCCAAACCCGGAGCCGCAGCTGTCGGAAAACTGTCTCGTGCTCAATGTATGGACCGCCGCAGGGGACGCTGCCAAGCGCCCCGTCATGGTGTGGCTGCACGGCGGCGGGTTTGCCGTGGGCTCGGGTTCGGCGCCGGCTTATGACGGAGCCCACTTGGCGTCGCGAGGCGATGTCGTCGTGGTGACAATCAATCACCGGCTCAATGTTTTTGGATACCTTTATCTGGGCGAGCTCGCCGGCGAATCGTTTAGCCAGTCCGGCAACGCCGGCATGCTCGATGTGGTCGAGGCGCTTCGCTGGGTTCGCGACAACATCGCTGCCTTCGGCGGAGATCCCGGCAATGTGACGATATTCGGCGAATCGGGCGGCGCGGGCAAGGTGAGCGTCGTTTGCGCCATGCCGTCCGCAAGAGGCCTGTTTCACAAGGCGATCATGCAGAGTGGTCCGTGCCTGCAGATCGCGGACAAGGCGCGCGGTACGGCGATCGCCCGGCAGTTGCTGAAGGATCTTAATCTCTCTCCCGGCCAGATCGGTGAGCTGCAATCGATGGATGCGATGAAACTGGCGGCGGCCGCCGATGCGGCCGAAGTGAAAGTCGTGCCGCGGGTGCTGGGCTTCGGTCCCATGGGACTGATTCCCCTGGTGGATGGTTCGGTGATTCATCACCATCCATTCGATCTGGCGGCGGCGCCGGAGTCGGCGGACGTGCCATTCCTGGTCGGTTCGACCAAGGACGAGGCGGTCCTGTTTGTCGGTCCCTTTCCGCAATGGGGGCAATTCTCCGAGACCGAGGTGATGGAGCGCCTGCGGCCGATGGCAGGTCGGCGGGCAGAAGAGGCGCTGCGTCTCTACCAGAAACTGCGCCCGGCCGATTCGCTGTCGTACTTGTTGGCCGATGCCGTCACGGACTATTGGATGCGCCAGGCAGCCAATCGAGTGGCTGAACTCAAGGTCCAGCAGAAGCGCGCTCCCGTGTATGTCTATGTGCTCGACTGGGAGATCAATCGCGATCTGCGTTCGCCGCATGGAACCGATGTTTCCCTGGTGTTCGACAACCCAAACGCATCGCCGGCCATTGGCAGCGCCACGGCTGCGCAGAAAGTCGCGGATCAAATGAGCGCGGCGTGGGTCGCATTCGCGCATGGCGGAAATCCGAACAATCCCAAGCTGCCTCATTGGCCGGTCTACGCGTTGCAATCGCGTGCGAATATGGCCTTCGACAGCCATAGCCGAGTGATTAACGACTATGGCCGAGAGGCGCGCGAGTTCTGGGAGAAGGGTTAGGCCCGACTCCGTTAGGGATGGATGCGCCGCAGTAGGGTAAATAACTGAGCGAGTTCCTGCGCGGAAAATAGACGCGTAAAGCGCGTCTCGTGCTCGAGCATTTCCTGGCGGAGTTGATTGAGTTCAGTCTGCCCTTTAGGCGTGAGAAAAATGCCCTGGCGGCGGCGATCGATCGACGACTGCCGGCACGTGACGCATTGGCGGCGCTGCAATCCCTGGACCAGGCCGACAACGGTTGCCTTGTCGATGTCCAACTGATTCGCGATGTCGATCTGCGCGACCCCGGGGTTGGCTTCGACCAGAATCAAGAGGCTGAACAATGCCGGCCGCACCTCGCCTTCGCCCACCGTTCTGCTGAAATCCCTCCACAAGGCGATTTCCGCCCGACGCACGTTGTAGCCCAAGAGGTTTGGCAGCAACCCGACGCTCAAGGGTTGCGATGGCGCCTTCACAACTTTGGCGCGGGTTTTGGCGCGCCCGCCTCCTGCACGACGACTCTTAGCGCGCTTCATGACTTCCTTGGATTTTCGTTAGGCCCCTGGACCGCCATAGATTGCCACAAAGCGCGTGGCCCATGCCACGCGCCGAGGTCCATTTCGCCTAGAACTTCTTGGCGATTTGCAGGGACACGAGGCGGCCAATCGCGCTCGCCACATTCGGGTCAAATCCACCGCCCCCATTTGGGCTGATCGGAATATTAACGTAGGGAGGATCTTTGTCGAATAGATTGTCGACGTGCGCCGTGAGGGTGAGATCTTTGCTCCAGACGCCCGGGAAGGTCTTGCCCAGATCGTAAATCACGTTCAGGTCGACCGTCGTGTAATTGCCGACCGATTGGCTCGGCGTGGTTTCGGTGTTGGTGTAGCCGTTCTCATAGTTGACGAAGGTCAGCGCGGAGACCGGACCGAAGCTCCAGCCAACGCTGCCGCGCATGCGCAATCGCAGCGGGAAGCCGATGTTGTTCAGCTCGTCAAAGCTCGGACCGCCCTGGGTGAACGCGACGTCGTACTTGAAGGTGTAGGTTCCTGTCAGTCCGACCGTCCAGGTTCCTGAATGATCCGTTGGGATCGAGTAGCTGCCGAGGAAGTCGACGCCCTGCGTGACCGTCGTACCGAGATTCAATTCGAGGCCATTTACGAACACACTCGGGTTGGCCAGGATGGGGCCAAAGACAGGGCCCGGCACCACGTATTGATTGATCAGCGCCGTACAGGCGACGGAGGGGCAGCGGTTGATCAACGACCCCAACTGCGCAGTCTGCTGCAATATGGTCAGATCGCTCAGGTAGCTCGAGATCTGATTTTTATAATTGATGTTGAAGTAATTCAAGCTTAGGTGCGCTTCCTTCACGGGCTGATAATCCACTCCGAAGGAGTAAGTCTTCGCCGTTTCGGGCTTTAACTGCAGATTGCCGCCGCCCAAGGTGTACCCGACCGAGGTGCCGGTGGGGGACAGAGGGTCGGAATAGTTCTGCACGAAGACGCCCTTCAATGGTCCGACCAATTCGGACAAGAGCGGCGCGCGGAAGGATGTGCCGTAGCTCGCATGCACCATCACGCCCTCCACGGGAGACCAGTTCAAACCGATTTTTGGATGCGAAGTGCTGCCAAAATCGCTGTAGTTCTCATAACGGCCCGCCACGTCGAGTTCGAGGCGCTGCAGACCGGGCATGGCATTGTCGGCGCCGAAGAAGGGCAGCAAGACTTCCGCGTATCCCGAAACCGAATGACGATCCAATTGCTGGCGGATGATCGTATCAGCGCCGCCCGGAACGCCGGAATTGATGCCGTATAGCAACTCGTCATGGCGCCACTGTCCGCCGACCGCCGCGCGCACATCGCCGCCGGGCATATGGAACAGCGGACCGTCGAGCTTGCCTTCAAAGACTTGCTCGCCGGTATCGCCGGGGGCATAGAAACGGTTGGCAAAGACGCTATTGACCACGGCTGGGGAATTGGTGCCCCCAAAAACATTCAGCGCCGTCGCCGGATTGCCGCTGGCAAGCGCTGCGGCCAAATTGCCGTTGTTGAGTTCCGCGAGTTGCTCGTCACGGTCATGATCTTTTCCGGCGGTGCCGTCGAATCCCAGGTGCCACTCGTGCGTCAATTTGATATCGATGCCGAGCGTGCCTTGATAGTTCTCGGAATGACCGATGCTGTAGGCATTGTTGCCAAGCTCGTTGCCGAAGAAGTAATTCACCTGTTCGCAATTGGGTGCGCCGGGCGCGGGCGAACACGGTGACAGCACGGCGCCCGGCGGCGACACAAAGAAGGCGTTGGTGGTGGGCACTTCAACGGGGCCGGTGACTTGTTGCACGGCCGAGGTAAAGGCGCGGCGCGCGTAAGTCGCATCGCCGTACAGACTGACCGAGTCGCCGATTTTTTGATCGAAGTCCAACGCGACATTGTTGTGCTCGACCTCAGGCAGAATGTCCTGATATTTGGCCACGTCGCAGCGATTGGCGGTGTTCGGCACCAGCGCAGCCGCGTTGGCCGGCGTCACGCCGCCCGGCGGAATGGCGTAACTGGTGGGGCCCACCACGATGTTGCCCGGGTTGCACTGAGTGCTGCGGTAGTCGGTACCGCCGCTGCCGGTCTGATTCGATTCGAAGAAGCTTCGATTCTCGCCGTTAAGATTGGAGTGATAGGAATTTTCGTATCCAAGGCTGAACTGGCCGCTTCCCCAGTTATGCCCGACGAGCACGCCCAGGCGGCGCTCTTTGTAGTCGTCCGCCCAGCCTTCGCGAGCACTCATTTCCACGCCCTCGACGTCGCGCCGCAAAATCAGATTCGCCACGCCGGCGATCGCATCGGAACCGTATGTCGCCGAGGCGCCATCGGCGACAATGTCCACCCGTTGCAGCATGATCGAGGGAAAGGAGTCCGGATCGACCGTGCTGCCGCTGGTGCCCGCCGGCGGCACCCGGTGACCGTCGAGCAGGGTGAGGGTCGCGAACGGACTCAAGCCGCGCAGGTTGATGGAATTACCCAAGGTGATATTGGTGGCACCACCGGTGCCGCTGCGCTGACCTTCGGATACACCCAGGTTCGTCACCTGCGGTACGTCGCGCAGCATGTCGATGACGGTGTTGCCGCCCGTTGCTTGCAGTTGGGATTGATCGACGGCGATCAGATTGGACCCGACCGGCGCGGTGCCGCGAATCAACGTGCCGGTGACGACGATCTCTTGCAGATCCGCGTCTGCGCTCGCGGCCGCCGGCGCGGCAGCCGTCTGCGCCATCGCCACGCTGGAGATGAACGAGGCCAGTGCTGCCGACAGCAGTGCACCGATGCGCGTGGATTTGATGATTCTCGACGCGCCGAGCGGCCCGCCAACTGTTTTAGTGACCATGCAATCTCCCCCCAGAGCCAGCCGATTGTTGTATGCGCTTACATCGAGAGCCAGGAGAATATCCAAACGGTTGCTCAAAGTAAACATTAGTTTGTAATATCAACTAATATTTCGGCGCGGCGGTTTTCCGAATTTGGTTGGTAAGAATTGCTAACAAGAGCGCAACATACACGGGGAATTGCGAGAATTCGGCATTGATATATGTGAAAAAGGGCGGGGCGTCGCGGTAATTTCGTTTATTTCTTCAACTAAATTGGCGCGAACCGGGAAGCCGATATTTATCGCGATATGCGCTTTGTGGATGGTATTGTCAACGAATCAACCATGCGCGGCGCCGCGCATGCGTCGCAACATCGGGATACAGGCTGGGGAGTTGCATGTCACCGCGATCGAAGACCAATCCGAACCTTCGCGCAGCGCTTTGGTCGCGCCGCGAGATTTTGGCGGCAGGCGCCTTTGGCGCCGCAGCTTTGCCGTTGCCCGCCTGGCTCCTCGCGGCACACGGGCGCAATGCCAATCTCACCGGCCCGTTGCCTGATACCCTCGAGCGTGGGCTGATGGTCTGGGATGTCGGCGGCATTGACTATATCGCCGAAGAATATTTTCTCTCAGGCCACGCCGACGTGTATCGGCCTGTTTCGATGGCGGATGCCGCGGACGTGGCCTCACGCGATAACGTCAAAGATCTGGGGGCTCGGGCCTTTACCCGCGAGGTCTTACGGGCCGCTCGGCCCTTCACCACGCGGTTGATTGTTTATCGGCCTCGCAGCAAGCAGCGCTGCAGCGGCAAAGTCATCGCGGAGACTCTGCATCCCACCGGCGGCGGCAGCAGCTTGATGTGGAACTCGCTGCATGGTTTCTTCAGCGCCCACGGAGATATTTACGTGGGCGTGCAGCATCCTCTGACGATGGCGGGTCTAAAAGCGGCCGATTCTCTTCGCTACGGTGCGTTGCACTTCGAGGATGCCACGCAGCTCTGGGGCATGCTCGCGCAGACCGGCGCCGCAATCAAGAATGGAGGCGTCGGGAGCCCGCTGCAAGGCTACCGCGTCCGCCACCTGCTCTTGACGGGTTATTCGTACACCGGCGTCGCGACCGCGACGTTCGCCAATTACCATCACCAGGAGGCGAAGCTGCGCGACGGGCGCAATATCTTCGACGCCTACCTGCCCATGGCCGACGCGCAATACGTACGGCCGCTCGACGTGCCGGTGATGCGGCTCAATACCCAAAGCGACTACAACGGCTTCGGTGGACTCAAGAATCGGCGGCCGGACGATGCGCGCTACCGGCACTACGAAATCGCGGGCGCGTCCCACGTCGCGGTGCCGCCCCCGGCGGACGCAGCCAAGCCGCCCGCGGCGATAAAACTCCCGCCGGCGCCCGGGCAGCCGCATTTCTCAGCGGCCGATTGCCGGCAGGGATTTCCAGCGGGATCGCTCCCCAATGATTACCCGCTCTACCTGGTCCAGGCCGCGACGTTTTCGAACATGTATCAGTGGCTTGATCTGAAGCGAGCGCCGCCATCCTCGGTATTCATTGAAACCAATGCCGATGGCTCCACGCTTCTCGACGACAAAGGCAATGCGCAAGGCGGCGTGCGTCTGCCGCAAGTTTCAGTGCCGATCGCAAAATATGCCGTGGGCTCGACCGACGCCTGTGTGTTGTTCGGCTACACGGAGCCGTTCCCGGCGGCAGTTTCGCAGGCGCTGTACGGCGGAAGGGCAGCCTACCAGGCGCGGGTGCGGGCGGACATCGAGCGCTTGCTTGCGGATCGCTGGATACTCCCCGAGGGCGCCGAGCCATTACTCGCCGCGGCGCAGGCGCATGCAAATTTTGAGGAATCCCCATGAGTCGCGCAGCCTTTCGCACTGGATTGCTAATCATCTTTCTCGTGCCCGTGGGCGCGCTGGGTCGGGCGGCGACGGCTGAAGCCGGCTTGGCCGCGGCATCGGTGCAGAGGGTCCCGATCCCGGATCGGAGCGCGGTCATGCCCATTCTTGATTGCGCGAAACTCGTGCAGCACGACTTCTCAACCGTGGCGGAGGCGCCGACGCGTGTGCAATCCGCGGCCACCGAAGCGGCGACGGCGGAGCGAGCCGAGTTCTGTTTGGTGAAGGGCTACGTCGCGCCGACGATTCAATTCGAACTGCGGCTGCCCACGACGCGGTGGACCGGACGGTATCTGCAAGGGGGGTGCGGCGGCAACTGCGGAGTCATTTTGAGCGGCCTGGCGCCTCGCTGTGATATTCAAGTGGCGTACGCGGGCAGCTTCGCCGTCGGCTTCGAGAACTCGGGTCACTCCGGCGGAGACGGCGTGTGGGCGCTCGGCGGTCAGTCGGTACGCGAGGACTTCGCGTTCCGAGCGGCCCACGCATTCTCGGTCGCCGCCAAGGCAATTATGTCTGTTTACTACGGTCGAACGCCGCAATTCTCGTATTTTCAGGGGTGTTCCGACGGCGGCCGCGAGGCGATGATGGAGACGCAGCGCTACCCCGCGGATTTCAGCGGCGTCATCGCGGGCTCGCCGGCATTTGCCATTGCCGAAGCCATGGAACGATTTATTTGGGAGGCTCGCTGGGGACGCGACGCGCAAGGCTCGCTGGTGTTGGACCTACCTGCGGTGACGCTGCTGCACGCCGCGGTGATGAAGGCATGCGATGCGCTCGACGGCGTGAAAGACGGGCAGCTCGATGATCCGCGCCTGTGCCATTTCGACCCCGGTACATTGGTGTGCCGTGGCGGGCAATCTCCGCCACAGTGCCTGACCGCCTCGCAGGCCGAGGTCGCGCGCAAGCTGTATGCGGGTCCGGTCGATGAGAACGGCCGGCACTTATTCTACGGCGGTGAACCTTACGGCTCCGAACTGAGCTGGGTTGAGCGATACGCTCTGCCCATCATGGGCGCCGCGATGTTCGACGATGCCGTACAGAACATGATCTTCCAGCACGCGCCGGACTCGGCCGCATCGGTGCAGGCGTGGCGATTCGACGCGCAAACCTTCGCCGAGCTCAGCCGGCGTGGTGCGGTGTACGATGCCCGCAGCAGCGATCTTCGCGGCTTTCGTGAGCGCGGCGGGAAGCTCATTCTTTGGCAGGGGTTTGCCGATCCGGCGGCGGGTGCTTACGGATTGCCCGACTATTATTATCGGTTGAGCCGCGAAGTTGGCGGTTTCGAGGCGGCGCGCAGCTTCGCGCGCATGTTCCTCATTCCCGGCGTCTATCATTGCGCTGGAGGATACGTGCCATACGAGGAAGACCTGTTGGGGGCGCTCGTGAGTTGGGTGGAGCTTGGGCGCGCGCCCGACTCGGTGATGGCGACGGCCTCGCTCAAAGAGGGCGGCTCGCGCAGCCGACCGGTGTTCGCTTACCCTGTTCAATCCCGCTACCGCGGGCGCGGCGATGTCAACGACCCACGCAATTTCGCAGCAAGCACGCCGAACAGCGCACCGATGGATTTGTATGACTGGGCCGGCGCGGCGTCGAACAATCCCTGATGATTCAGCTCAGCAACGCCCCGACGTCCGGCTCCCGTTCTAGATTCATAATTCGATCCGCCAGTGCCTCGGCCGCATGGCGGGTCGGCGGTAGCGCGGCATGCAGGGTGCAGTCTATAAATTTAGCCCGCAGCGATGCGTCATTGAGCGGACGCGCGGGATCGCCGAGGGCGTGAGGAATGCTTTGACGGAGGACTCTGCCGTCATTCAGCGTCATGCAGATCTCGCCCGCAGCGGGTTGCGATATCTCCTGGCGGAACTCGAAACAGGTTTTGGCGGCGATCGACAGCAGCAACGGTTCGGCCATTCTCTCCGGCGTAAAGCTGCCGAGCGTCACTTCTTCGTCGCTCAATGCCACCGCGAGCGTAAATGGCAGGCTGAACTTGGCATCGATGATGGTCTGTGGCCGTTGCTTGTGGGCCGCAGGTTCGCACAACATGCGCTGCAGTTCGCCCCCGAAGATCCGTAACTCTGCGATGTCCGACGCGTCGAAACCATGT
>Ga0307474_10000245_pt1:0-35000 | contig 39819 bp, 35 predicted proteins | sample atmos_gasesECM1C_2_FD_203312 | JGI IMG/M metagenome (GOLD analysis project Ga0307474, IMG submission 203312) | Hardwood forest soil microbial communities from Morgan-Monroe State Forest, Indiana, United States - atmos_gasesECM1C_05 | ecosystem: Environmental > Terrestrial > Soil >... | reverse complement strand
CCGGCCCCTCGATGAATGCCAATCCTAGTCCATTGCTCACGCAGGTTTCGGCAATTCCCGCCGCTGCCCACGATGGCCGGAGAATGCGGATGCCGTCCTCAAGTTGCTCTTCCACTTCAGTTGCGACCGTCACGACATGAACTTTCGGATCGACCAGGAGAGCCTTCGCTTCCAATACGGTGTTCGGCAGCTCACGGGTTTCAAGCAAGTGGAGTAGCAAGTATTGGTCGCCAAAGCGGAAGCAGGCCGACGGCTGCCAGTGGAATTCGGGCGGAAGGAGGCCCGATTCAGTCATCACGTCCAAGGTCGATTCTTCTGCGGCCGCGTCGAGCCCGAGCTGGGATGCGAGCTTCCTCACCAAGTCTTGATTGAGAGTGGCAGGCATCAGAGATTCTTCCTGAGATCCTCCACTGCTTTTCCCAAGGAAGAAAGCGCCTTCAGAAACTCGGCACGGAGCACCGCTGGCCGCTTTGTAGCGTTTTCAATGTACTCCGTTCGATAACCCTTCAAGATTGCGGAAAGGCTATTCATTAACGCAATAACGCGTCGTGGCTTCGCCGGTTTTTCCGCTGCCAATGCTGGCAAGTCAATTTGCACTTCTGAAAGAACATCATCGAACGAGAAGCTCTCCTTTGAGGTAAGACGGCGGAATATTCTTTTTGCAATCGTCCACTCGTTTTTCGATAGTGAGTCACCAAAAAGTACTTTCACCTGGCGCACCTGGTCCCTTTTCTTGATTGCGCCTGTGTCAATACCCCTATCAAGCTTGTCGAGTAACGCTTTTCGTACCTCGTTGATTTCCTTGTCCGACAGCACTGAACCAGTGCGATCTTTTATGGCTCGGGCATATGGTTCGACTATGCTAGCCTCGATTGCCAGCACGTATGAATAAAGATCAATTTCCGGATTTTTCTCTTGGAAGTCGAGGATCTGGTCACGGAGTTTCTCTGGCCATGCGAGAACGCGTACGCGGTCTTGCGCAGTTTGAGGATCCATGTATGTGTCGTCCGCGATGACCTTGCTCCACTTCGCTTTATCTGCAAAAGGAATCCCCGAGCTCAACTGTTGTTGGTACATCTCGGCCAAACTCTTCACTTGTGCGAGCGCTTCCCATTGTTCCCGCGTCATGTGCAGGTGGAACATGAACCTGCGAAGGTCTGCCTCGGGCACGTTGGACTCTACGATGTGAGCAGGGACCGCAGCGAGCCTGAGGCTAACGGCGGCTCTGTATCGCCTTTCCCCGTCGATGAGTTCGTATTTGGTCCCGTTTTCCGGGTTCGGAAGCTTCTTGACTACGAGGGGAACTAGAATGCCACCAACATTCTTGATCGAGTCCACGAGGCGCGTGAAACTCTGCCCCAGCTTCACTTTGCCGCGGGGATTGTCTGGGCTAGGCCGTATCTCTCGCAACGGCACCGAAGTACTCTCGCCGGATGTGAATTTCAGTTCATTCATATGTGCACTTTGTACGTTTGAATACGAGTACCCATTCGCGCTTGGTCGCGCAGTAGTTGCGGCGACAGCGCCGGAGGTCGGGTACCAAGTCTTGAATGGAGTCCACTAGTCGAAAGCGCTTATCTTCGGTGAAGACACGCGTGACAATCTCCGCAGTATTTATGCTTTGGCTTTTTCGGCGTACCTCTCCAATAACTAAGACTACCTTTCCGGACGGCGAGAGGCATCCGTCTGCTATTCGCGCCAGGATGCGGATCAATCGCGCAAATTCTTCGGGTGTCCGGCAGTTTCTCCGATCCAGTTCGCGATAGTTCTCCACGCCAAGGAACCAGAGCCGGAGACGATTATCACGTCCGTAATCGAGCGCATTCATGTAGGGGGGGCTCGTGAGCAGCAAGTCAATTGGCTCGCGTATCTTCAGGTTCCGGATGTCTTGAGTCGTAAAACGGCGCATAAGGTGTTTCCGGATTGGAGTTGTCCGCTTGTACGCACGGTGGATTTTTGCCAAGAGGCGCGGCTCAAGATCGCGGTATTTGTACATGCCGGGGAAGTGCACCCTCGGGAATTTCTTAAGCCGGAGGTACGGAACTAGGTGACTTGATGGATACGACAGAAATCCGGGTCGCTGGTGGTGCAGTATTCCGAGGACGCACGCCAGCAGAAACCATTCCTTGCGTTGTGACAGGATTTCAGTTAGGGCGTGGGTTTCCGCAAGCGTCTTACGATGAAAAAATTGTTTTACCCATATTGGCGCATCGGACTGGTAGCCCCGAGCTCTTGCTACCCGCTTTGCCCTCCGCACATACATTAGGGCCCTTCGAACAGCATCGGACTCCGATCGCGGTGGGAATAGCTTGGCTCGCGTAAGCACGGCGGCGTAAGGACTGACGTCGTTCGCGATTATGTTGCGTCCCTGGGAAAGAGCTTCCAAAGCTACCGCACCCGAACCAGAGAAGGGTTCTAAAATTGTATCCCCTGGACTTGAATATGCAGAGACCAACGCCCCGGCTATAGAAGTCTTCAGCTTGCCGATGTAGGGCGCCAGTTGGTGGAGCGTGGACTCAGTCCCGATGCTGCTCCCCGACCACCGTTGTCTGAGAGAAAGCAAAGACCGCCGCATTATGGAACAAAGTTTACGTTCGAGCAAGCGTTCGTGTCTACTACGCAGCGCAATTGTTCCCGAGTCGTAACGGAGGGTCAGTTCAATTCGGGACTTCGCAGCGAGGGATCCCCTGCGGGGCCTGGGTCCTTTTTTCTGGTTTTACCCCAGGACTTCGTCCGGACTGGCGTCCTGGACTTCGTCCTGGGCTGTTTTCTTTCGCCCCTTCGGGGCTGGGGTTTGGCGGGCGTTGGCATCGGGGTGACTTGTGTCTCGTGAGGATGCCTTGATGTGGGTTGGTCGACGTAGGCGGACAGCAGGTCCCTCGACTGCGAATCATCGTTCGCGAGCGAGCGATGGCTCTTCGCTCGGGATGACATTTTCTAAGGGGAATGGCGCATAGCGGCAAAGCGGGGTTATTGGTTGCGGAGTTGGTGCCAGGCTTCTTTGTATTGGGCGAAGGTGGAGTTTTCGCGGTGGGGGGAGAGCATTACGTGGATTCGGCCTTCTAAGGCAGCGGTCGGAATGATGTACCAGACGTCGGCTTCGATTACGTAGGCGGCTATGAAGTCTACCTGGTCCTGGGCGTAGGGGATGCCGTTGTGGGTTACGTGGCATTTGTAGGAGCGTCCGCGTTTGTATTTGGTGCATTTGACCTGGACGCGGAGGAAGTGGCCGTTGTGCTCGACGGCGAAGTCGTAGCGAGCCATGTCTCCCCAGGGCTTGGCGATGCAGAGTCCGTGCTCGGCGGCGCGGGTCATGAAACGCAGTTCGGCCCACTCGCCCCGGAGCTTGGGGTGTTGGATGTCGATACCTTGATTTGTCATTTTTGCCTGGAAATGAATTTCGGAAAAGGTCAACGGCGAACAGAAGTGTCCGCCCTTCACTGGCTAGAACTAAAAACGCGGCCCCTGGTTGGGCCGCGCTTCCTAGTTATTTGACTCTATTTCAACTATCTCATATGGCAATGGGTAAACCCGCCATTTTTGCGAATTTATATTTGCATGGGCTGCATGGAGTTGGCGGGAATCGGGTGGTTCTTGGCTATTGACAGGAATTTCCCGAATCGGGAAAAGGCGACAAGCAACAGCAGCCGACAGGACGCTCCACACTTCAGTGAAGGGGGGCGGGTTCGGTGGAATTCGCCGTGACTGTCGGTTCGTTCAGCAGCAGCCGGTCGGTTTCGGAATCGTAAGTGAAGATTTCGGCGTAGCGGCCCCAGTTCAGGGCGGTGTCGATCTGGCGCTGAGCGTCTTCCTGGGAGAGGTGCTCGTCCAGAATGTCGCGAAAGAATTCCAGGGGAACGGCGCGGTCGGACTTGCGCTCGAGGGCTTTTTGGATTTGTTGGATCAGGGTGACGTGACTTAGGACGGCTTGGCGAAATAGTTTCTTTCTGGTTGTGATGTCAGCTTCGGCAAATTCCTTTCCCGCAGAAGTTATCTGCACGTCTCCTTGCGATGAAGTTGCGAAGCCTAGCATGACCGCCTCGTCGACGATGGGGAAAAGATCGTCCACTTCCATCAGCAACTCTTCGGCGAGATGATACAGATCTTCTTTGCCGCCACGATCGTTGAGGAACTCGAGCAGTCCGGCCATCCCGCCGGCGGTGGCGTGCGGTAGCACTTGGAATGAAGTCTTGCGCGGGGTGGGCAGCTCTGTGACCGGGTGGCATTCCAGTTCGGGTTGGGTCATTACTTTGTAGATATAGTCGACATAGATTAGAAATTCGGCGGTTTTGCGGTCACGCGGTTGCGGCAGGGAAATGCGGAAATCGGCGCGGATCTTTGCGGGATGGGTTCCGAGAACTACGATTCGATCGGCCAGCAGGACGGCTTCTTCAATATTGTGCGTGACGAGGAAGATGCTTTTTGTGGGGATCTGGCGGCTGATCCACAGTTCCATTAGTTCGCGGCGGAGACTCTCGGCGGTGAGCACGTCGAGGGCGGAGAAGGGCTCATCCATGAAGAGCACTTCGGGTTCGACGGCGAGAGCGCGGGCAAATCCGACTCGTTGCTTCATGCCTCCAGAGAGTTCTTTGGGATACGCGTTTTCGAAACCTTTGAGTCCGACGATGGCGAGCGCTTGCAATGCCTGACGATGCCGGTCCGCGTGCTCGAGCCCTCGGGCTGCGAGCGGAGCCTCAACGTTTTCCAGCACCGTCAGCCACGGGAATAACGCAAAACTCTGGAAAACCATGCCTATGTTTGGAGTGCGGCCGTTCAGGGGTTGGCCATGCACGAGTACCTTACCGCTGGATGGGGCGGTCAATCCCGAGAGAATTCTCAGCAAGGTTGACTTGCCGGAGCCAGAGGGCCCGAGAAGAGCGCAAATGATTCCGGACTCGACGGATAGGTCCATGGGAGCGATGATCTGAATCTCCCTGCCGTCGGGTTGCGCGTAACACTTCTCAACCTGGCGTCCTTCGATGATTATTTCTCCCGCTTGGGGAAGCTGCGGTTCCGCCGTTCGCACGGCTTGCGGTTCGTGCTGAGTCAAGAGCGCAGCGGGTATTTCTCCCGAAAGTTCGTCCATCAGCCGCTGCCATGCTTCTTCCGGCAGTTCGTCGAAGAAGCGCATGCGGTCGTCTGGGTTGATTTTGTCAACTAAGGCGCGCATTTCTTCCGCTGACAGGGAGTGCAGCAGAACGTATTGGTGATAGTAGGGAAAGTGGGCGACGAGGGCGGCGGCAAGATCCAGGGGCAAATGACGGAATAGAGATTGTTGCTGGTCGAAACCAAGGTCGTTTAAGGCGGTGGCGGCCTGGGCTGCCTCGCTGGTCTGAAGCAGGGCGATCGCCTCATTCCAATGGGTCTGCGAGACTGCTTCGCGAAGTCTGTCGGTGATTGGCGAGCTCATTGGAAGTTAGACTCCAGAATCAAATTACAACCGATCGCTTGGGAATGGCTAGGCTTGTTTGGAATGGCCATTCGGTCGCGGCCAACGCCTTGTTCGTTAAAGGCTCTGCGAGCGAGTCGCCCGCTGCCACACGGTCAAAGGCATCTTACAACGCGCGGAAGTACAATATCGAAGTGAGCTCAGCCACTACGTCGCCCCTGTCGAGTGAGGGACCGGTGCAGGTCCGGCCGTGCACGTTACGGCAGAGATTCTTGCTATGGGGGATTACGTGGGCGGGATTTCTGGCGATCCGGCTGATTGGTCCGACGTTGCGCGTTGGCGTGTCTTTCGAGGATGGGGCGCCGGCCAGTACCGAGACGCGTCCCATGGTTCTGGCGTTTTGGCATAGTTGTATTTTCCCGGCAACCTACATCTGGCGTGCCTTGCAGATCAGAGTCATGAGCAGCGATAGCTTTGACGGGGAGTGGACGGGGCGGATCATCCGGAAATTCGGTTTTGTGAAGGTGCGGGGGTCGAGCAGCCGGGGAGCGGTGCGGGCGCTGTTGGGCATGCGGCGGGAACTGGAGCAAGGCTGGGCGGTGGCGTTTACCATTGATGGCCCGCGCGGTCCGCGACTCGTGGCTAAGCCAGGGCCGGTGTTGCTGGCACGCGCGACAGGCGCGCCCATGGTGGCATTCCATATCGCCGTGGACAGGGCATGGACCTTGAATACGTGGGATCGCTCAATGATTCCGAAACCCTTTTCGCGGGCGTTAATGCGGGTGAGCCGGCAGATTTTTGTTCCAGCGGATGCGGACGATTCCCAGAAAGAAAGATTTCATGCGGAGTTGCAAGCGGCATTGGAGCGAGCGCGGGAGTTCGCGGAGGCGAATGTGGGGAGCGTAGGCAGCGCGGAGTTTCCCGTGGGAAAAAGGTAGAGCACTTGCAATATATATGCATTGCTCATCTGTGCGGGAGATACATTGTTCGGCCTTGACGGGCGAGTCGCCCGTCCCCACGCGAGCGGCAGGGAGGGCTTGTGGCTGCGGTTGTTCTGGACGGTAACAAGATCGCCAGCGAAATTCGTGCGGAGGTCGCGTCTGAGGTGAAGACGATGACGGCTGCTGGGGTGCGTCCCGGACTCGCGGTGGTGTTGGTCGGACATAATCCGGCGTCGGAGGTTTATGTTCGGGGTAAGGTGAAGAGCAGCGGGGAGGTCGGCATTTACAGCGAGCAGCACACCCCGCCTGAGTCGGTTTCTACGGAAGAGTTGCTCGAGCTGGTCACCGATCTGAACCGGCGCGACGAGATCGATGGCATTCTGGTGCAGCTTCCGTTGCCTCCCCAGGTGGATGCCAAGAAAGTTTTGATGGCAGTGGATCCGGCGAAAGATGTAGATGGGTTTCATCCGATGAATGTGGGATTCCTCTCCACGCAACGGCCGGGACTGGTCCCGTGCACGCCGGCGGGGATCATGGAGATTCTGAAACGCTGCAACATTCAAGTCGCCGAGCAGGAAGCGGTGGTTCTGGGACGCAGTGATATTGTGGGCAAACCCACAGCGATGCTATTGATCAATGGCAATGCGACGGTTACGGTTTGCCATTCGAAGACGCGCGATCTTTCTGGGGTTTGCCGGCGCGCCGACATTCTGGTCGCAGCGATCGGACGCGCTGGGATGATTACCCGCGAATTTGTGAAACCGGGTGCCACGGTGATTGATGTGGGAATGAATCAAGTGACGGATCGAGCGGAGTTCGATCGCTTGTTCGCAGGAAATGCGAAACGGGAGGAAACGTTTCGCGTGAAAGGGTCCGTTCTGGCGGGTGACGTCCATCCCCATGTGGCAGAAGTTGCGGGCGCCATTACGCCAGTACCAGGGGGAGTGGGACCATTGACGATTGCCATGTTGATGGCGAACACGGTGCGAGCGGCGAAGCTGCGGCGCCGGGTGACGGAACTTTCACGAGCTTGAACCATTCACCACAGAGGCACAGGGACACAGAGGAAATCATTTTAGAATTCTGTGGCTCTTAGGCGCTGCTTCCGCGCTGTCGAGGACGATGAGGTTGTTTTTCCTGAAATTATTTTCTCTTATTCTCTGCGCCTCTGTGGTGAATAGGGTTTCGACAAATGAGGTTGGATTGCTGAAAGTCGGACTGACTGGTGGAATTGCTTCGGGCAAATCCGTTGTGGGCGAAATGTTTGCCTCGCTCGGCGCTCACCTGATTCAGGCCGATACGATTGCCCACGAGCTCATGCAGCCGGGTGAAGCCGTTTATCGGGAAGTGCTGCAGCATTTCGGCGAGGGAATTCTTAATCCTGATGGCAGCGTCAATCGCGCACGGCTGGCAGAGGCGGCGTTTGGCGCGTCGCGGGAAAAGACGCCTTCCCGCATTCAAGAGCTGAACCAGATTGTGCATCCCGCTGTGCTTCGAAAGCAGGACGAATGGATGGCGGACGCTGGCCGCACCGATCCGCGAGCGATCGCGATTGTGGAAGCCGCACTGATCCTGGAAGCGGGAGCGGCTGAGCGGTTCGATCGCCTCCTGGTTGTGACTTGCCGTCCCGAACAACGAATTCAACGTTGGGCTGCCCGTTTGGGCGTGGATGAAGAAACTGCGCGCCGGGAGGTTGAGCGGCGTATGGCGGCTCAGGTTCCCGATGAAGAGAAGATCAAGGCTGCTGACTATGTGATCGATAACTCAGGATCGCTAGACGAAACCCGAAGACGCGTCGGACAAGTTTATGGTGAGTTGAAGCGCGAGGCGGAGAAGAGCGGGTAAAAGCTTTTGATCGCAGAGTTCGCAGAGAACTGCCGCTGAGTTCACAGAGCTTTTACTGCATACTCCAGCTTGATGTTCAATCATTTATTACAATGAGTTCTGATCGGGAAGGTTCCTGAACTATGAAGCTGCTTCGACCTCTTTTGCTGGCCGTGATTCTCGCCGGCGGGTTTTTCTATTTCACTACCTATCGTTCAGGCCGTGGCGGGGTGACCGACTGGGTCGGACATCCGGACAAAATTGAAATCAGCGAGGCGTCCGGGAGTGACTTGCTCGACTCCGAAGAGCAAAACAACATCAGCGTCTATCGCAAGAATATTGCTTCGGTGGTGAACATCACGTCGAAGGCGGTTACGTTCGACTTCTTTTATGGGTTAGTGCCTGAGGAGGGACAGGGATCGGGTTTCATCATCGACAAAGAAGGACACATACTAACTAATTACCACGTGATTGCGGAGGCGCGCCAAATCAAAGTGACGCTGCACAATCGCAAGACCTATACAGCGACGATCGTGGGCGTGGATCGGTCCCATGATTTGGCTGTGATTCAGATTAAGGCGCCCGACCTGGCGCCGATGGTATTGGGCAACTCGGGCAATTTGCAAGTCGGTCAGAAGGTTTACGCGATCGGCAATCCTTTTGGACTGTCGGGTACATTGACGCGCGGCATCGTAAGTTCGATCCGCCAGGTGCAGGAACCCGATGGCATGAAGATTGACGATGCCATCCAGACCGACGCCTCCATCAATCCTGGAAACTCCGGAGGGCCGCTGCTCAATATGCACGGCGAGGTGATCGGGATCAATACGATGATCGCTTCAAATGTGGGACAGAGTGCGGGCATTGGCTTTGCCATTCCCATTAATACGGCAAAAGCGGTGATAAACGATCTGCTCACCTCGGGCCGTGTGCGGCGTCCGGCGCTGGGGGTGAGCACGATTCCTATCGATCCTAATTTGGCGGATCAGATGGGACTGGCGGCGGACTACGGATTGCTGATTGTGCAGGTCGTGCCTGGAGGAGCTGCGGAGAACGCGGGGCTCCGTGGCGGAACCGAGCGAGCGTATTTGGGCAACATTCCAATTATGGTGGGCGGAGACCTCATCGTCGCTATTGATGGGGAGAAAGTGCAGGATCAGCAGGAACTGGCGCAAATCATGAATAACCATCGTGCCGGCGATACGGTCCGTGTGACGGTTTATCGTGAGAAGAAAAAAATGGATGTGAGCGTGACGCTAGGCGAGGCGAGGCAGCAGGTGTAGGAAACCGCGTTCAGGCTGCCCAAAACTAGTTTTCGAGGGGCTGCTCGATTTTACGCGGCGGTCTGTTCAAAGAAGTCTTCGATTTCGTTTACTTCCTTGTCGCTGAGCCGGAACTCTCCAGCACGCATCATCCCGTCGGCTTGGCGTGCGTTTCGTGCGCCCACAATCGCGCCAGTTAAGGCGGGATTTCGCAGCGCCCAGGCAATGGCCACTTCGCCCGGTGAACGGCCATGACGCTTCCCAATCTCGCGTAACTGCTCCACCAGCGCAAGATTCCGCAATAGCTTCGGCTCTTGAAACTCAGGATCGCTGCTGCGCCAGTCGTCTTTCGGTAGCCTCGCCGCACGTTCTCGGGTCATCGCGCCGGTTAAAAGGCCTGAAGCCATTGGGGAATAGACGATCACGCCGATGTTTTCCCGCAAACAGTAAGGAAGGATATCTTCTTCAACCCCGCGATTGATCAGCGAATAAGGTGGTTGCAGAGAGGTAATGGGCGCAATCTTCTGCGCGCGCCGCAGTTGCTTAACATCGAAGTTCGAAACACCAATCCAGCGCACCTTTCCCTGCCGTTGCAATGCAGCAAGAATGGACCACCCTTCTTCAAGCTCCGGCGAGTCGGGATCCGGCGGCCAGTGGATCTGGTACAGATCAATGGTGTCTACAGTCAGTCGGCGCAGGCTATCGTCGACTTCGCGGCAGATCGAATCCGCATGCAGCACCTTCTGGACGTTGCCTTGTTCATCCCAGCGCATACCACACTTGGTAAATATGTAGGGCTTCGCGCCAGGCCAGGTTTTGAGCGCCCGAGCGACGACTTCTTCGGAATGTCCCAGGCCGTAAACTGCGGCCGTATCGATCCAGTTGACTCCCAATTCGAGGGCGCGATGAATCGCGGGGATGGAGTCGTCATCGTCCTGTGCGCCCCAACCGAACTGCCAGCCACCGCCGCCGATGGCCCACGCTCCATAACCTATCGGAGTGATATTTAAATCGGAGTTGCCAAGCCGCCGGGTTTGCATTTCCAATCTCCTAGGTCGTTCGATCGCAGGTTGCAAATCTAAAACAGATGGTACAAGCCGCATGAACGTCGATTCGGTTCGAGCCTATTGTCTCTCTTTTCCGCAGGCAAGGGAAACCTTGCAGTGGGGCGAGACTCTTTGCTTCAAAGTGGCGGGGAAGATCTTCGCCATGTTGAGCCTGGCCTCCGTTCCGCCAAGCCTGTGCTTTAAGTGCACGCCGGAGAGGTTTGCGGAGTTGTGCGAAGTGGAAGGAATCCGTCCAGCACCCTATGTCGGCCGCTACAAATGGGTATTGCTGGAGCGGTTGGATGTGTTGAGCGATGAAGAAATCGGCGACTTGATTAGCCAGTCGCATGAGATGGTGGCGCCGAAGGGTAAATCGAAACGCCGTGGGAATGTGGAAGGTCAAATTAAAAAGCTTAAACCACAGACGAAACAAAGGCCACGAAGGAAACTGAAGGCTAAGAGCTGATCTCTAGTCGCATCACCTCATTTGACTCTCACGCGCTGGCTACGCTAGCCTCAGAAGTCTGCCCACAGTGTTAGATCCCATGCGACTTATGCGCAAGCAATTCATGGTGCTGCCGGTCGCGGCAGCGCTGACGCTCTGGACCGCGCTCACCACCGCGGCTACGCAGCCCGTACATGCACCGCACGCCATCGTGGTCAGCGTTCACGAACTGGCTTCGCGTGCCGGGGTCGAGGTCATGCAAGCTGGCGGAAACGCGATTGATGCCGCCGTGGCGACAGGCTTTGCCTTGGCCGTGGTTCATCCGCAAGCGGGGAATCTGGGCGGCGGCGGGTTCATGCTTATTCGTCTGGCGGACGGGCGGACGCGTTTCGTCGACTATCGTGAAAAAGCTCCAGCGGCTGCCACCGCGAACATGTACCTGGACCTTCAAGGCAACGTTATCGAAAATGCCAGCGTCGTTGGCTATAAAGCCATCGGAGTACCGGGCTCGGTCGCGGGCATGGTTTACGCCGAGAAGCAATACGGCAAGCTGACCCTCGGTCAGGTGATGGCTCCAGCAATAAAGCTGGCGCGGGACGGTTATCCGCTGGCCTGGCAGGATGCGCGCGATCTGCATGACAAGGACTTGGCGACGTTCTCCGCGTCACGACGAATCTTCCAGCGCGATGGCGACTTCTACAAGCAGGGCGAGGTCCTTCGGCAACCAGAGTTGGCGCGGACGCTGGAGCGGATCGCCAAAGATCCGAATGACTTTTATCGCGGGGCGATGGCTCGTGAACTAGTGGCATCGATCCAGAAGGGCGGAGGCCTGATTACCGCTGAAGATCTCATACACTATGAAGTGAAGGAGAGAGAGCCGATACGCGGAACCTATCGCGGATATGAAATTATCAGCGCGCCTCCGCCGTCGTCGGGTGGAATTGCATTGCTGGAAATATTGAATATCCTGGAGGGTTACGATCTTGCCAAAGCGGGGAACCGGTCAGCGGCGTCGATCCATTTGACGGTCGAGGCCTTCAGGCGGGCCTTCTATGATCGAGCAGAATTTTTGGGCGACCCGGATTTTTCTAAGATTCCGGTAGCGCAACTCATCGATAAGAAGTACGGCGAGGCCTGGCGGGAATCAATTGATCCGGCGCGCGCCAGCGTCAGCAAGGATCTGAAGCGGCCGGCAATCTTCAGCGAGCTTGAACAATATGCGTCGCAGCATCCGCAGGCGTTGGCCGTGCGGGAACCCGAGCACACCACGCACTATTCTGCAGTGGATTCCGACGGAGATGCCGTGGCCGTGACTACGACCTTGAATGACAGTTTCGGCTCGCGAGTGACGGCCGAGGGCCTAGGCTTTTTGCTGAATGACGAGATGGATGACTTCGCAGCGAAACAAGGCGTGCCCAATCTTTACGGGCTGATTCAAGGGCCAGCCAACGCGATCGGACCGGGCAAGCGGCCGCTTTCCGCCATGACGCCGACCATTGTGGTCAAAGATGGCAAGCTCTCTCTGGTGCTGGGGTCGCCGGGCGGGGCGCGGATTATTACCACCGTGGCAAACATTCTGATGGGCGGCGTGGACTACCGGATGAATATCCAGGAAGCGGTGAACGCTCCACGTTTTCATCATCAATGGCTGCCAGACGAGGTGCATGTTGAGCAATGGTTTTCTCCGGACGCGATAACACTACTGCAGCAAATGGGGCACAAGATTGAGATCGGAGAAATCGTGGGGGGAGAGTGGTTCCCTTATTGGAGCGATGGCGAGTCCATCGCAATCGATCCTAAGACCGGTGAGCGTTTGGGCGCCAGCGACGTCAGAAATAACGGAAAGGCAGTCGGTTACTGATGCTGAAAGCGATATCGACATTTGTCTATGTAAAGGAGCGACTGCATCCAGGCCTGCTGGATGGACTGGTGCGCGGCGGAGCGCAGGCGATTGAGATTTTTGCCGCGCGACAGCATTTGGACTATGCCAACCGCAAGCAACATGTGCGAGAAATTGCAGATTGGTTTCGTACCAGTGGAATCACGCTGAACTCGGTCCACGCGCCTCTATACGCGGACTATGAATGGGGACGAACCGGCGCGCTGCCAATGAACGTAGCGTCTACCGATCGGGCAAGCCGGATCGAAGCCATGGATGAAATTAAACGCGCGCTGGAATTGGCTGAGCAGATCCCTTTTCGTTTTCTGGTGCAGCATCTGGGCGCGAGTGGGGAATCCTTCGACGACCGTAGGTTCGAGGCTGCCATGACTTCGGTTGAGCACCTGCGTGCCTTCGCCAAGCCGCTCGGAGTGCGGATTCTGCTGGAGAACATCCCCAACGAGTTATCAACGCCCGAGCGCTTGGTGGAGTTTATCCGCGCGGCGCATTTCGACGACGTCGGCGTGTGCTTCGACTTCGGTCACGCGCACATGATGAGCGACGTGCCGCAGGCGTTCGAAACGGTCAAAAGTTACATACACTCCACGCACGTCCACGACAACGCCAAAGATCGCGATTCGCACTTTTGGCCCGGCAGCGGATCAATCGACTGGAAGCAGGCCATGGAGTTGCTCCGCTCGGCGCCGCACACTCCGCCGTTGCTGTTGGAGATCGAAGGCGACGAGAAGATCAATCCCGTCGAAAAGATGCACGAAGCATTCGAAAAGCTGGAGACTTTGTAGCGCCGCCGTCCCGGCGGCTGCGGTGAGGGCGTTCGTCCGCACTGGCGAGGGCAGGATGCCCTCGCGACAAACGGCCCAGATGCGGCACAAAAAATGAAAGCTATGTCATCCCCTGTAACCACCATCAGCGAAGTCGGAAAACACGAGGGCCAAAGCGTCACCATCCGCGGCTGGCTCTACAATCTGCGCGAAAGCGGGAAACTACTGTTTCCGCAGTTGCGCGATGGCTCGGGCGTGATTCAGGGCATCGTGCCTAAAAATGCGGTTCTGCCTGAAGTTTTTGAGGCCGTAAAAGGGTTGACCCAGGAATCGAGTGTGATTGTCGAAGGCAAGGTACGCGCCGACAAGCGCGCGCCCGGCGGTTACGAGTTGGATATTTCGAATGTGCAGGTAATTCAGCGGGTCTCTGAGAATGATCCGTATCCCATCTCGCTGAAAGAACATGGCGTCGATTTCCTGATGGAGCACCGGCACTTATGGGTGCGAACTCCACGGCAAGCCGCGATTTTGCGGGTGCGGGCAGAGATCATAAAGGCGGCGCGCGACTTTTTCGATGAACGCGGCTTTACTTTAACCGATCCGCCAATTCTGACGCCGGCCGCGTGTGAAGGCACAACGACGCTCTTTCCCGTCGATTATTTCGATGAGCAGGCTTACCTTACGCAGTCGGGACAGCTTTACATCGAAGCCACCGCGATGGCTCTGGGCAAGGTGTATTCGTTCGGGCCGACGTTCCGCGCCGAGAAAAGCAAGACGCGGCGTCATTTGACGGAGTTCTGGATGGTCGAGCCGGAAGTAGCTTACGCCGAGCTTGAAGACATTATGGCGCTGGGTGAGGGTCTCCTCAGCTTTCTGGTGAAGCGTTGCCTGGAGCGACGACGTCCCGATTTGCAAACGATCGGCCGGGATCTTTCGAAGCTAGACAGAGTCGAGGCTCCGTTTCCGCGGATCACTTACGATGAAGCGGTAAAGATGCTGCAGGAGGCGCACGCAAAGGGTGCGCTCGAAAACAATTTCGAGTGGGGCGGAGACCTGGGCTCGCCGGACGAAACTTACATCTCATCGCAGTTTGACCGGCCGGTGATGGTGCATCGCTATCCCGCAAAAGTGAAGGCATTTTATATGGAGCCGGATCCGCAGCGGCCGGATCTGGCGCTGTGCGTCGACGTGCTCGCGCCCGAGGGCTACGGCGAAATCATTGGCGGGTCGCAGCGCATGGCATCGTACGACTTATTGGTCAAGCGCATTCACGAGCACGGTCTGCCGGAAGAGGCGTTCAAGTGGTATCTCGATCTGCGTAAATACGGCAGCGTGCCTCATGCGGGCTTTGGCATGGGGATCGAGCGAGCGGTAGCTTGGATCTGCGGACTGGAGCATGTGCGGGAGACGATTCCGTTCGCGAGAATGCTGCACAGACTCTACCCATAACCACATTTTCAATTTACGATTTGCAATTGACATTTCGGGCGTGAATTGGAAATTGAAAATTGGCGATCGGCAATTGAAAATTTCGCGGCATAAAACTCTATGGCACACACCACTCCATCCTTTTCCAGTATCACCCCCCGCAAGATTCGCGTTATCGGAGTGCCGCTCGATCTTGGCCAATCGCGACGCGGCGTGGATATGGGGCCTTCGGCGGTGCGCGTGGCTGGTCTCGAAGCGCGTCTGGAGGCGCTTGGCCACGTTGTGGAGGACGCGGGGAATGTGTCGGTCGCTATTGCCGAACAGAAGAAGGAAGGCGATCCGCATGCAAAGTATCTGAAAGAGATCACAGCGACTTGCACCAAGCATGCGGAGCTCATCGTTAAGACATTAGAGGTTGGCAAAGTGCCGATCACTCTGGGCGGCGATCATTCTATTGCCGCAGGGACGGTTGCCGGTGTCGCGGAATTCTACCGGCGTCAGAACCAGAAAATCGGCCTGATCTGGATTGACGCTCATACCGATGTCAACACCCCCGATAGTTCTCCCAGCGGAAACGTACACGGCATGCCGCTGGCCGCGATCATGGGGTTAGGTCCTCCTGAGCTATCCAACATTTTCGACTTTTCTCCCAAGGTAAGCCCGGAAAACTGTGTGCTGGTTGGCGTCCGCGACATTGACGCGATCGAAAAAGAAAACGTTCGCCGAACAGGAATCCATGTGTTCACGATGCGAGATATTGACGAGCGCGGGATGCGAACGGTGATGGAAGAGGCTCTGCGCGCGGCCGGGCGAGGCACGGCGGGCTACCACGTTTCTCTCGACATGGATTGGGTCGATCCCGAAGACGCGCCCGGCGTAGGCACGCCGGTTCGTGGAGGCGCAACCTATCGCGAGGCTCACCTGGCAATGGAAATTATCGCCGACCACGGCCGCATGCTGAGCTTCGAAATCGTCGAAGTGAACCCCGTGATCGACGAGCACAATCAAACCGCGGACTTGGCAGTGGAACTAGCGTTGTCAGCCTTTGGAAAGAAGATTCTGTAACCCAGATTTGAACCCATGAAAAAGATTCGAGTCGGCATTCTGTTTGGCGGGCGCAGCGGAGAGCATGAAGTCTCACTGCTCTCCGCCGCCTCGGTTTTCAACGCCATCGACAAGAATAAATACGAAGTGGTACCTATCGGCATCACCAAAGAGGGTCGGTGGGTTACTGCGGCAGACGCGGAGCGGTTGCTGTATGGGAAAGCGGGCGAGGGCGCCCGCCCTACACATCTGCGTGCCGGCGATCCAGAGGCGACCCCCGGGGCTGCGGTTTTAGCTAAAGGCGAATCGGTGGTGGTCCCACCTGAGCCACACAAACACGGTTCGATAACGCCCTTCGAAACTGATGCGTCGTCGCATGCGCTGACTCGGCGAGCCGCCGACCGTGCCATCGACGTCGATGTTATTTTCCCGGTGCTGCATGGCACCTTCGGCGAGGACGGAACCATCCAAGGGCTGCTTGAGTTGGCGGACATGGCTTACGTAGGCGCGGGCGTGCTGGGCTCGGCTGCGGGGATGGACAAAGACATCATGAAGGCGCTGTTTCGCGCCGCAGGATTGCCGATTGTAAAACACGTCGCGCTGCTGCGCAGCGAGTGGGAAGCAAACTCGAAGAAAGTTCAAAAGCTTGTCGAGAGCAAGCTGAAGTATCCGGTATTTGTGAAGCCGGCGAATTTGGGTTCGTCGGTGGGAATTTCCAAGGCACATGATCGCAAGGAGCTCGGCCCGGGGATTCAGGAGGCGGCGAGGTTCGACCGCAAGATCGTGATCGAGCAAGGAGTGGGGGGGAGCAAACAGAAGGCACGCGAGATCGAGTGCTCAGTGCTTGGCAACGATGAACCCCAGGCTTCGTTGCCGGGAGAGATCATCCCGAGCACTGAATTCTACGATTACAACGCCAAGTATCTTGACGAAGGATCGCAGCTGATCATTCCGGCCAAACTCAGCAAGGGCGAAACGAAAGAAGTGCAGCGGCTGGCAATTGGCGCATTCAAGGCAGTGGACTGCTCGGGGCTGGCGCGCGTGGATTTCCTCATGGATCCGAAGACTCGGAAGATCTATTTAAACGAGATCAATACCATGCCTGGATTCACTGCGATCAGTATGTATCCCAAGCTATGGGCGGCTTCCGGTGTATCGTATTCCGATCTGATTGAACGGTTGATTCAGTTCGGGCTGGAGCGGCATGGAGAGAAGCAGAAGAATCAGTACAGCCGATGAGCCGCAGCGAGGATCGTTGTGGCGCCCGACGAAATGCAGATTCCTCGCTACGCTCGGAATGACAATCACGTTAGGTAGAATTATCGTTCTTGGCTGCTAATGAGTTCGATCAGCTGCGTGTAGTGCTGGTGGCGGCGCGCAATCCTCTTAACATTGGCGCGGCGGCTCGTGCCATGAGCAACTTCGGATTTCTTCATCTGCGCGTGGTGAACCCGTACGAGGCGGCGTTTCGCGAGGCGCGGTCTGCCGTCGGGGCGTCGGCGCTGCTGGCGAGTGCGGAAGAGTATAAGACTGTAGCCGAAGCCGTGGCGGACTGCACGCTCGTAGTGGGAACCACAGCGGTGCGTCACCGGGAGTTGCAGCATCCACTCCGACGTCTGGAATATGGCATGCGTCTCATCCGCAAGAAACTGGGATCGAACCGGGTTGCTTTGCTGTTCGGCTCGGAAAAGTTCGGACTCTCAAACGCCGCCCTTAGTCACTGTCACTGGCTGATGCGCATCCCTACCTGCGAAGAAAACATCTCCATGAACCTGGGGCAGGCGGTGGCGGTTTGCCTATATGAACTGGTGCGCGATGCGAAGGCCGCACAGCAAAAAGAAAAAGTGACGCGGGCGACTGCCGACGAACTCGAACGCATCACCACGACCCTGCTCGAAGCCATGCGCTCCAGCGGCTATCTGGAGCGACGTCCTATCGCCGACGTTGAGGAAAGGATGCGCCGCCTGGTCCACCGCCTCAATCTACCAGCTCGCGACGCTGTGGTCTGGCTCGGTATTCTTCGACAGATCGTATGGAAGCTGCGGTCGGAAAAGCCGCTGGCGGACTGAATTATTTCCGCTGGCGTTATCGCCGTAGAGGTGTTGGGAGGACCCTTTGCAAAAACTGGTTGCTGCATTCTTTGCCTTTGGATTAACGTTGCTGACCCTGGCGTCCTGCCAGCGGAAGAACGAGGTCACCCAAGACCTGCTCATCCGCCGCACTCAGGAACTCTTCGATTCCGTAGCTACGGGCGACCAGACTCCCTGGAAAAAGTACTTTGCCGACGATTGCATGTACTTTGACGAGAAAGGCAGGAACATGAACAAGGCGGCTCTTGTGGCCGATATCACGCCTTTGCCCGCCGGTTATTCGGGGAACATCAAGATAGGAAAAGTACAGAGCCACATTGACCGCCACGTGGCGATCCTCAGCTACGACATGGATGAAACGGAAACCATCTTCGGACAGAACATGACGGCGCGCTACCACGCCACAGACACCTGGATGCATCGCAATGGACAATGGGAAATCGTTGCCGGTCAAGTTCTGCGCTACTACAAAGACCCTGCACCAGGAAAGTTGAACAGCGCCAAGTTCGCCGAGTATGTCGGAACCTACGAACTCGCTCCGGGGAACACGCTGTCGATTTCGACCGACGGAAGCCTTTTGTACCGCCAGCGCGGCGATCGTCCGAAGGATCTTCTCATTCCGGAAGCCACGGACATATTCTTTCGCAAAGGAGTTGAGGGCCGCATCCTTTTTCGCCGCGCCGAGAATGATAAAGTGGATGCGCTGATTGACCGCCGAAATAATGAAGATGTGTTTTGGAAACGAGTCAAATAGCGACCAGGCAAGAAATCCTGGAGAGAGATGGTACCTTTATGATCTTCGGCGCACATGTCATTGTATACAGCAAAGACGCGGACGCGGATCGCGCGTTCTTTCGAGATATCCTCGGATTTAAGTCCGTGGATGCGGGCCATGGATGGCTGATTTTTGCTCTGCCTCCGGCGGAGGCCGCCTTCCATCCCGACGAAAAGAATGACCGGTACGAACTCTATTTCATGTGTGGCGATCTCAAGGCCGAGATGTCCGCGCTGAAGAAGAAGGGCGTGGCGTGTTCCGACGTTCACAACGAGCGATGGGGCTCAATCACCAAGATCAGTCTTCCCGGCGGAGGAAAAATTGGACTCTACCAGCCGAAACATCCCATGGCGTTAGACTCGCCTTTGAAATGACCGATGACTTGAATATGACTTGACGCACGCAATTCGAACCATGTAGTATCGCAAACAAGTTTGCTCTTCGGAGCAGACCTTGGATTTCATGAAGAGTGGCTGAGGGACGAGCCCTGAGAAGCCACGACAACCGGATCGGGAGTCATCTCCCGGTCGTCTGGTGTCAACTCTCACCCGGAAACGGGGGACATGAGATTCGGGGTGCCCGCAGTTCAGCATCTCGCTTCCTTATTTTCCCCATTTAAAGTTTTTCCGGCAAAGAGATTCGGTTAGGCAATTTCTACGGCTCGTCCCGCAGCTTCAGAAAGTGAGTAGCTGATGAGTGCCGCTGCGAGGGTTTTGACGGGCGTTACCAATGGGGACGCTGCGGGCGTTTCAACGAAGTTTGAATTGCGCTGCCGGGAGTGCCACAAGAGTTGGGGAAACCAGCCTCGGTCGATCTGCGACGATTGTTTCTCTCCGCTGGAAGTTTTCTACGACTATGACGCCCTGCGCGACTGGTTCACGCGTGAGCGCATCGCCGCCCGCGCTCCCAATATGTGGCGATACGCAGAGTTGCTGCCGCTGCCGCAGAATTATCAGCCAAGCTTGCCGGTGGGTTTCACACCTCTGCTGCGGGCGCCACAGTTGGCTGCTCGCGTCGGTGCCAAGAATCTTTTCATCAAGAACGACGCAGTTTGTTTGCCCACTCTTAGCTTTAAAGATCGCGTGGTTGCGGTCGCGTTGGCGCAGGCGCGCAGCTTTGGTTTCGACACCGTGGCGTGTTCGTCGACCGGGAACCTGGCAAATTCCGTGGCGGCGCAGGCGGCGCGCAACGGATTCAAAGCCCGGATCTTTGTTCCCGCCGATCTTGAGCCCGCGAAAATTCTAGGCACGCAGATTTATGGCGCGAGGCTGGTTCGCATCGCGGGCAGCTACGACCAGGTGAACCGGTTGTGCTCGCAGATTGCGGATGAACATCGCTGGGGATTCGTGAATGTGAATCTGCGTCCGTATTACGCGGAAGGTTCGAAGACCGTGGGATTCGAAATTGCTGAACAGTTGGGATGGCGGCTGCCGGACAACGTGGTTGTGCCCATGGCCGGGGGATCGCTGATTACTAAGATCAAAAAGGCGTTCGACGAATTGATTGAGCTCGGATTGGTCGACGCGAAAACAGTGAAATTTTTCGGGGCGCAGGCCACGGGGTGCTCTCCGATTTCGACTGCAGTAAAAACCGGAAACGCCGATATAGAACCTCAGAAGCCGGCGACGCTGGCTCGATCGCTGGCCATTGGCAATCCGGCGGATGGACACTATGCCATCAAGGCCATCACCAAAAGCGGTGGATGGGCTGAGGATGTTTCCGATTCCGAAATGATCGAGTCCATTCAGCTTCTGGCAGAAACGGAGGGGATATTCACCGAGACTGCGGGCGGGGTGACGACCGGGTGCGCACGCAAGCTTTACCGGCAAGGACGCATTGCACCGGATGAGACAACCGTGCTGTGCATCACCGGGAACGGCCTGAAGACTACTGATGTGCTCGGCGGCAAGTATGCGGCGGAAGAAGCGATTCGACCGAAACTCGCCGAGTTCGAAACATATTTGCAGAGAGAGCGCGATGGTGCGCAGATTTCAGAAACGGTGGAGGCTTGAGATGACAGTCACTGTGCAGATTCCCACGGCGCTACGCCGGCTGACCTCAGGGACCGGCCAGGTTAAATGTTCGGCCGCGAATTTGGGAGAGCTTTTTTCTGCGCTCGACCAGCAGTTTCCTGATCTCAAGGCGCATTTGCGCGATGAAGCCGGCGAGATTCGACGCTTCCTGAACGTGTATGTCAACGAGGAAGATATTCGATTCCTGGGCGGGAACACCTATGCGTTTCAGGATGGAGATGAGGTTTTGCTGGTGCCGTCGATCGCTGGTGGAACGGCGTAACGCAATGGAGGTCCGGGCGTCTTCGCCCAGTCCCAGCCTCGAAAAGGTCAGTCCATCGGCGTATTGGATGTTTAGTTATGACTCGTAAACTAAAAATCGGGTTGCTGGGTTGCGGAAATGTCGGCCGCGGCCTAGTCGAACTTGTTGGCAGGAATGAGGCGCTCATCCGTCAGCGCTCGGGCGTCGAGTTGCACATCACGAAGATTTTGGTTCGCGATCTCGATAAAGACCGCCACGGCGTCGACCACGCGCTCCTGACTACGGAGCCGGACAAAGTCCTGAATAACGGCTGCGATCTGGTAGTGGAGTTGGTTGGGGGAATCGAGCCGGCGCGAAGTTTTATTGAGCGCTCGCTGGCCCGCGGCAAACACGTAGTTACAGCTAACAAGGCGCTGCTTGCGCTGGATGGTTTCAGTTTGATGAAAACGGCGGCGATAAAGAAAGTCCGCCTGGGATTTGAAGCCAGCGTTTGCGGCGGTATTCCGATTATCCGCGCCCTGCGGGATGGCCTGGTTGGAAATAATATTCAGAGGCTCAGTGGAATTCTGAACGGCACCTGTAATTACATTCTCACGCGTATGACCGAGGATCGCGTTGACTTCGAGGATGCGCTGCGCGAGGCGCAGGCCAAGGGATTCGCCGAAGCCGATCCCACTCTCGACATCGATGGATACGACGCGGCGCAGAAGTTGAAAATCCTCACCGAACTTGCTTTCAGCGCCCAGGTAGACGCCGATGCCGTTCAGGTGGAGGGGATTCGCGACATTGCCGCAGATGACGTGCAGGCAGCCCGGGAGTTCGGTTTCGTCATCAAGCATGTGGCCACGGCGGAATTGAGTGAGAATACTGTTGCCCTGAGTTGTGCTCCGCTGTTGCTGCCGATGTCGCATCAACTGGCCCGCATTCGCGACGAAAATAACGCGGTGCTGGTTCGCGGAGATGCGGTTGGCGAGATGCTTTTTTCCGGCAAGGGAGCTGGCTCTCTGCCCAGCGCCAGCGCGGTGCTTTCTGATGTGGTCGACATCGCCTGCCATAAAGGCACATTTTCGTTGAGTCCTCGCGGCCGGGTAAGCGCTTCCGCCAGTGATAGTGAGAGCCGGCACTATCTTCGCTTCGCTGTGGGCAATCCCAGTGACATCGGCCCGATCACAGCCATCCTGGAGCGAAACGGCATTAGCGTAGCTCGCGCTGCCGCGGTGTGGGCTCGTAGTGAGTCCGGAAAGCATCAGGTTCGGGTGCTTACCCATGCTGCCTCGCGCAAGACAATCGAAGCATCGCGGCGCGACATTGAGCAATCGGGCATTGAGAATGGCAAGAGCCTGGCGTTGCGAGTAGGGGATTAGCAGTGGGTGGTCCGCCGCGGCAACTTTCCTGCGGCGATTATCGCCGGGCATCTTATGAAGTCACCTTGTCTACCTGTAAGTTGCAACCTTGTTTATCTTTTTAATCTTAGATACAATCTAACTAACCAGTTAATTAAGAACGAATGAAGAATGCTTCCAAATCGCGTCTGGGATCTCGAGGGCGCCCCGAGCAGAGCCGCGCTGCCATCCTGCAAGCGGCCGTGCAAGAGTTTGCGCACCAGGGTATTGCCGGGGCGAGGACGGATGCGATTGCTCGCGCCGCCAAGGTTAACAAGGCCCTGTTGTATTACTACTTCAAGGATAAAGAAGCGCTATACGGCGCCGTGCTCGATCTTGTGTTTGGAGGCCTCATCGCCCACGTCGGCGATGTCTTGTCTCGGGAGCTTCCGCCCGGCGAAAAGATCATCGCTTACGCCGGTGCGCACTTCGATTACGTCGCGAGCCACCCGCTGTACCCGCGAATCGTACAGGGCGAAATGATGGGCGCGGGTCGCGGCAGGGCGAACCATCTGGAGCGAATCGTGAAAACGTATTTTCGTCCGCTCTTTGGCCGCGTAGCCGAAGTTCTCAAGCGCGGCCAAGTCAGCGGCGAATTTCGGCAAGTTGATCCCATCCATTTCGTTCCTTCCATGATTGCGGTAATCGTTTTCTATTTCACCAGCGCGCCGGTAATGCGCCTTATGACGGGGAAGGATCCCATGTCGCCGGAGCGACTGGCGGCGCGCCGTGCGGCGGTACTGGACCTGATCGCTGCCGCCTTGTTTCAACGTTCCGGCGGAAAGCCGCGAGGAGCACGACATTGAGCGCACGCAATAAATTCCTCATCATTATTGGCGTGATCTTCGTTATATCGCTGACCTACTACCTCCTATCCACGCCCAGCAACAAGGATCTGATTTTGATCGGAACGGTCGATTCGAACCAGGTAATTGTGAGCCCGCAAATCGAAGGACGACTGGCCAAGCTCCTGGTCGACGAAGGCACGCAGGTAAAGCAGGGCGATCTGATCGCGGTTCTCGATCCCTCGGAACTGGAGGCAGAAGAGCGCGCGGCCGCCGCGACCATCGACAGTTTGAAATCCAAAGTCGCTGAGACCCAGTCGACTTTGCAGGCCACACGCGGATCGACGTCGAGCAGCGTTGTCAACGCGCAGGCGCGCCTGCAGTCAACGCGCGCGCAATTGCTTCAAGCGGAAGCTACTTTGCAGCGCACGGAGAGCGACAGTCGCCGCATGATTGAACTGGCAAAAGAGGGCGTTGCCTCAGATCAGGATCGAGTACAAGCGGAAAGCAATCTTGCCGCCCAGAAGGCGCTGGTGCAATCGCTGCAACAACAGGTGAGTGCAGCTGAAGCGGATCTGAATACGGCCATCGCCAACACCCATCAGGCGCACGCTGCGCAGAGTACAGTCGAATCCACGCGCGCGCAAGTTGCGAATGCGGAAAGCATGCTGAAGCAAGCGGAAGTGCGTTTAGGTTACACCAAGATTTATGCGCCGGTGACCGGGACGGTCTCCGTGCGCGCCGCCCGCGAAGGCGAAGTGTTGAATGCGGGGCAGGCCATCGTAACCATTGTCGACCTCGGCGATACCTGGGTGCGCGCCGCGATTCCCGAGACCGATGCCGATCACATTGGCCTGGGAGACACGCTGACAATCCGCTTGCCGGGCGGCACGATTACTTCCGGCAAGGTATTCTTCAAATCCGCGGAGGCGGACTTCGCCACCCAGCGGGACGTCGGCCGGCGTAAGCGCGACATCCGAACCATCGTGCTCAAAGTTCGGCTCGACAACCCCAAAGGCGCGTACGTTCCGGGCATGACTGCGGAAGTGCTGGTTCCGCCGGATCAACTAAAAGGCACGCCGCGAGAGAATGTGTCCGCGGAACAACATCCATGATTACAGATCTCAATGGTCACAGCGGGTCAAATGGAAACGGTCCCATCAACGGGGGGTCAGCGGGCAATGTGGCCGCTTCGGATGCCATTGAAGTGGAACACATCGTCAAGAAATATGGCGATTTCACTGCGGTTGACAATGTTTCATTCAACGTAAAGGAAGAAGAGATTTTTGGTTTGCTGGGGCCGAATGGCGCTGGCAAGTCCACGCTAATACGCATGATGACCACGCTGATTCCGATTACTGCAGGAACCGCCCGCGTCGCGGGTCACGACGTGCAGAACGATCCAGACGGAGTTCGGCGGGCGATCGGTGTTATTCCGCAGGCGCTCACCAGCGACCTCGACCTTACCATCGAAGAAAATCTCAACATCTACGCCAAGCTCTACGACGTTCCCGCAAAAAAGCGCAAAGCCGCGATTGACGAATTACTGGAACTCGTGGATCTGACAAAGTGGCGCTCGGCCCAGACCAAGACCTTATCCGGCGGCATGCGTCGACGGCTGGAGATTGCCCGCGGTTTGGTACACAGCCCGCGAATTTTCTTTCTCGACGAGCCTACTACCGGCCTTGATCCAGTATCTCGCGTCGCAGTCTGGGAGATGCTAACCAACATCAAAAGCCATCGGCAGCTCACCATCCTCATCACTACTCACTACATGGACGAGGCGGATCGCCTGTGTGACCGCATTGCGATCGTGGATCATGGCAAGCTGGTCGCGCTCGACACGCCCGCGGCGCTGAAGGCAAGTGTGCCGGGATCGAACGTGATTGAAGCACAGTTCGACAACGCGCCTGCGGACTGGGAGGAGCGTTTGAAGAAGCTGAGCGCGGTGACCTCGGTGCAGCACGAGGGCGCGGGCATGTACCGCGTGCTGACTGGAGACGGATCGCGGACCACGACCGAACTGGTCGAAGCGGCGGTGCACAGCGGTGTCAAAATCCGGTCACTCTCGGTACAGAACACCACGCTGGATGACGTGTTTGTCCACTACACCGGGCGGCAGTTGCGCGATGAACTGGTGAAGGCGCATGCCTTTGTGATGCCACCGAGACCGGGGTTGCAGCCATGAATCACATTTTGGCCATCGTCGAACGCGAAATGCGCAAATTCTTCCGCTCTCCGGCGCTGATGATGGCGTCGATGATTTTTCCGCTGGTGCAGTTGATCGTGCTGGGTAATGCTTTCGGCGGAAAGATTCGTGACGCGAAGCTGGGCCTGGTCGATCAGGACGGCGGCACGCAGGCGCTCAAAATTCGTGAGGCCTTTGATTCAGTCCGCGCCAACATGCGGACGTTTGAGCCGGTCTATTACAACGATCCAAAGACCGCGATGGACGACGTGCGCAATGGCAAGATTCAAGGCGCCGTCATTATCCCGCCACAATATTCACGGCGAGTTTATGAACAGGATCAGCCGCGCATTGCGCTGGTGGTCGACAACAGCGACAACTTCATGAGTTCGACGCTTGAGGACGAACTCACCAGCATCACCAACGCGCTCAATCAGCCTACCGTCGAGCCTCGCATCCTGCAGCAGACCGTGTTGCAGATCGTGGAACTTTATCCTTACATCGAATATATGAAGTATCTTCTGCCGGGTTCGATCACGCTGGCCATGTTCGTTTCCGTAATGATCGGCGGCGGCATGCTTTATATCGATGACAAAGCGCGCGGCGTTCACGAAGGATATTTGGTCACGCCAATCACCAAGACAGAACTTGTGTTTGGGCTTAATGCCGCGGGAGCCATCAAGGCAGTAATGACCGGAGTGGTAATCACAGTCATTGGTTCGCTCTTGGCCGGTGTAGGGACGATATTTAATCCGGGCGTTGTACTCGAACTGATGATCATGATTCTTCTGACTTCGATTGCCTTTAACACCATGATGTTTTTGCTGATGGTTCGGGTGGAAGATCCGCTGGTGCCGCGAGCGATCTTTGGAATCCTCAATACGCTCCTATTTTTTCCCAGTGGGGCCATCTATCCCATTCAGGCTTTTCCCTGGTGGTTGCGAGGCATCGCCAAAGTGGATCCATTCACGTTCGCGGTGCACGGCTTCAAGTCGGTGCTGCTAAAGGAAACGGGCATGGCCGCCATCTGGCCGGATATGGCGTATCTATCTATTTTCGCATTCGTGACGCTGGCGGTGGCCACACCGCTATTCAAAAGAACCCTATAGCTGATTGGGTAATTTTGTGATCGGGTAATTTAGAAATCGAAACCTTTCGTGTCGCCCATCCTAGATTACAAGATTACCCGATTACTGGATTTCTCAATTCGTTCGGAGCTTTCTGTTCTCTGCCGGTTTCCGCTATTCTTATAGAAAGCATGACCCTCATGGATGCCGAACAATACGATGCTGCGCGCGACCGGCGCCGGCGGATGCAGATCGTTTTTGCGATTATTCTTGTTCTCATCGCGGCGTGGGTGGTCTATCACTATCGCGACTACCCGGAGCGAAATGCAGTTAACAAGTTCTTCGCTGCATTACAAAGCCAAAATTACGAGGCCGCCTACGGGATATGGTTCCGCGATCCTGACTGGAAGCAGCGCGCGAATCAATATTCCAAGTACGCGTTCAACGACTTCTACCGTGACTGGGGACCCGGCGGAGAGTGGGGTCTGGTGAAGTCTTATTCGGTGGATTGTTCTTTGAGTCCAAGCGGAGGCAGCGGGGTCATCGTTCAAGTCACGGTAAATTTTCGCACCGAACACGCCTACGCTTGGGTGGAAAAATCCAACAAAACTTTATCCTTCTCGCCTAATGAAATAGCATGCGGAAACTGGTGGACCTGGCTCACGGAGTAGCGACCAAATCATCGGACCAAGCTGTCGTGGAAAGTTGATATGAAGAAAGCTCGACGAGCGTTTGTATCCGGCAGTGGGCTTGCGCTGGCTGGCGTAGCGGCCGGGGCTATCACTGGCCTCACTTCTTCCTCGGTGCGCGCAACCACGCAACCAAATCTGAGAATCGCCAGCTTCGGATGGGAAGTAACGAATCTCAATGACAACGGCGCGGATGTTTATTTTCAGGTTCGCAACGGCATGACCTTGACCTCCGTTAATATCGACGCCGCTTTCATGATTACCTCCGCTCCCGGCAGCGCATCAGGCTTTGCCGAAGTACTTTGTCGGGCAGCGGTTTCCCACGGCGTGCCAAAGTTTGTCCCCGGAGATCCGGGCGCAGCATTTGTTTCGCCGGAAAGCCCCAATTTTGGACGAGTCGAAATTTACAATCCCAACAACCTCAACGTTGTGAACGACGGCTCTATCCTGCAGGACATTTTCTACAACGTTATCTTGAAGACCTGGGTCCCGGACAACGGTACTTCTTCATCTACGTCCCGGCACTTCAGTTCTTCGCCAGCATTGGCACTGAACGCTGAGGATTATCTCGTATTTCACATGAACCACGGCGGCGTGCCCGGAGACGCCGAGATGCAAGTTGTTCTGGAGTACACACTCGATTAAATCCCGACGGAAAGCTGTTCCAATGTTTTTTGCAGTGTGGTTTTGTCGCTTACATTGAGAGCCGTCATCGAGCGGTCGATTTGGCGCATGAGACCGCAGAGCACTTTGCCGGGGCCCACTTCCACGAAAGTCCGCACGCCCTGGGCGATGAGCACGCGCATGGATTGCTCCCACTTTACTGCGCCTGTAACCTGGCGGATCAGCGCGTCGCGGCTGCGATCTCCATCTTGCAGCAATGCAGCGTCAACGTTGCAGACCACTCCGGCTGCAGGATTGTTGAAAGTGATGGAAAGAAGATCGGCGGCCAAGCGATCCTGCGCGGGCTTCATCAGCGAGCAATGAAATGGGGCGCTGACCGGTAAGACCTTCGCGCGCTTGGCGCCGCGTTCGTCGGCGAGGACTGTTGCACGTTCCACGGCCGCGATGTGACCTGAAATAACGATCTGCTCTGGTGAGTTGATATTCGCGGGTTCGCAGACTTGGCCTTGCGCTGCATCGCGGCACACCGCGGTGACCGTCTCAAAATCCATACCGAGAATCGCCGCCATAGTGCCCACGCCGACGGGAACCGCCTCCTGCATATACTTACCGCGACGCCGCACGGTACGCACCGCGTCCGCAAAGCTGAGAGTTCCAGCGGCAACGTGCGCGGAGTATTCGCCCAGGCTATGTCCGGCGACGAACGCCGGCTTGAGACCCTTTTCTTCCAATATTCGCCAAGCCGCGACGGACGCAGTCAGAATCGCCGGTTGCGTGATTTCGGTAAGGCGAAGGTGCTCGTCGGGACCTTCGAAACAAACCTGCGAGAGCCTGTGCCCAAGGATTTCGTCGGCTTCTTCAAAGGTCTGCCGCGCTATGGAATATTCTTCGGCCAATTCTTTTCCCATACCGATGGCTTGTGATCCTTGGCCGGGAAAAAGAAATGCGATGGACCTGTTTGAGTGTGAAACCGTCGTCATAGTTATGCGATGGTCGGGGAGACATTGCTGGCAACGCCTTCGATTCGGCAGCGTGCCGACCTCGCCGCACGAATCCCGATCAGCGTTCTTTCTATCTCCGAATTAATCGGATGCTCAGCAAATTCGGCCGCCACGCGAATCGCGTTCTTGATCGCATTGGCGTTCGACGATCCGTGCGTGATGAAGCAAACTCCCTTCACTCCCAGCAAGGGCGCACCGCCGTATTCGGTGTGGTCTAAACGCTTCTTGAAATCAGCAAACGCGCTGCGCGAGAGCAGATATCCCACCTGGCGCGTAATCGTCGCTTTGAGCGATTCTTTCAGGGTGGAACGAACCAGGTTAGCCACGCCCTCTGAAATCTTCAGCGCAACATTGCCCACGAATCCATCAGCCACAATGACATCCACTTTACCGTTGTACAGGTCGCGGCCTTCCACGTTGCCCACAAAATTCAGGGGAAGCTTCTTGAGAAGCTGAAATGCCTCCCGCGTCAGTTCGTTTCCCTTGGTTTCTTCTTCTCCGATCGAAAGCAATCCTACTCGCGGACGCTTGGTTCCAAACATGGTACGAAAATAAATTTCGCCCATAACCGCAAACTGCTCAAGGTTGTGCGCCTTGCTATCGACGTTGGCGCCGACGTCCAAAAGAGAAGCGACCGTACCGATCGCCGTGGGAAAAATGGCTGCCAGCGCAGGCCGATCCACGCCAGGGATTGCCCCCAGCACCATTTTCGCCGTAGCCATCGCAGCGCCGGTGTTGCCCGCGGTGATGAAACCCGAAGCCCGGCCCTCACGCACCAAACGAAGCCCAACTCGCATGGTCGAATCCCGCTTGGCGCGCACCGCCTGAACTGCTTTGTCCTCCATGCCGATAACTTCGCTGGCATGCACAACGTTAATGGGCAATCCGGCTGCGGTAGGATAGCGAGCCAACTCGGCGCGGAGAGCCGACTCCGGGCCCACTAAGAGAACATGGACATCGTAATGCCGCGCCGCCTGGATTGCCCCTTCGATCTCAGGCTTGGGCCTGCGGTCCGAGCCCATCGCGTCCAAGGCTATGACGCTTGGCATGGGATAGCGTGCTAGCTGGCTTCCTCGACGTTCAAAACCTCGCGGCCCTTGTAGTAGCCGCACTTGGGGCAAGCCCGATGCGGCATCTTGCGCTCGTGGCAGTTTGGACATTCAGAGAGTGCATGGCTCTTGAGCGAGTCATGGGCGCGCCGGCTTCCGGTGCGCGCTTTGGAGTGTCGCCGTTTTGGATTTGGCATTTAGATTCCCTTTTTGTGTAGACGCGAGCGTCTCGCTCGTGCGCCTTTCCCGAATTGAGCCATAAAGATCAAACGATCAAGATCAGTTTCCCAACTTGCTGCGAAGATCCTTCAGCGCTGTCCACCGCGGATCTTCTATCGGCTCGGAGCATGAACATTGCTCCAAGTTCAGATTCGCGCCACAATGGGGACAAAGACCCTTGCAGTCTTCACGGCAGATGACCTTCAGCGGCAAGGCCAAGAGGACCTGCTCCCGCACCGCGTCTTCGAGCAGCAAACCCTCACCCTGATAATAGCTGACCTCAGCTTCGGCGCCAGTTACCGAGATTTCCTCCCGGCCAGCATCCGCACCAAGCGGCCGGTACAGCAAGTCGAAGTTGCGCCGGATATCCTGAACCACCGGCTCCAAGCAACGAGCGCAAGGTAACTCAAGTGCTGTCGAGAGTTCCCCGCTGAGCCGTATGTCCTTGATCCGCTGATGCTTCCCATGATGTTCCTCGATCAACTGGGCGCGTCCGGCAGCGTGCAGCGGAGTGTTCTGCTGAAGATCCGGCCCCAAATCGAGGTCGCCCGGGCGGTACTCCCCCTCAAAATCGATAGGATGGAGTTCCAACTCTTTGATTTCGATGAGCATCGAGAATCCCCCGCGCTCCGACGGACACCGCATAAGGAACGCGGAAGCACGCTCAGAGGCGTAACTTCTCCAAGGAGCGAAAGTTAAGGATAAAGGCCACGAGAGCGGAGTGTCAAGGAGCGGAGGGGTCGACAAGCTACGCTCTTTCTCTTGACTTCCACTCCCCAGCAGCGTAACGTCGCCTGCGAATTCCGGCATTCAACTTCGCGCTCGAGGAGGCTTGTCCATGGTTTCTCTCGCCGCCCTGTGGCTTCCTATCGTGCTGTCGGCTGTTATCGTCTTTGTCGCCAGTTCCATCATGCACGTGGCACTGAAATATCACCAGAGCGATTGCCACCAGATCCCGGAGGAGGACAAGTTCCTCGCCTTGCTGCGCCCTGCCAACCTGAAGCGGGGCTTCTATTTTTTCCCTTACACCCTGCCGAAGGACATGAAGTCGGCACCCGCGATCGAAAAGTATAAGCAGGGACCGGTCGGCTTCATGACCAGCATGCCCAGCGGCCCGCCCGCCATGCCGAAATTCCTGGTGCAATGGTTCGTTTATTGCCTACTAATCGGTTTCTTCGTTGCCTATCTCACCGCACACACCGTTCCGCCCGGCGCAAGCTATCGGGCGGTATTCCGGGTTGCCGGGACCGCCGCCTTCCTAGCCTACGGTCTGGGTCACCTGAGCGACGGAATTTGGAAGGGTCAGCCCTGGTTGATGACCATCAAGGAAGTCATCGACGGACTCGTGTACGGATTGCTGACTGCCGGAACCTTCGACTGGCTCTGGCCCCGATAGAAAATGCGAGCAATCTTAGAAAATTTCTGATTACGGTCCGCTCTTCTCGGCTGTGGAAAGGCACACCTCGCAAGCCGCTGAAAAACCGACGTTCCCCTGATTTGGGTGAAGGAACGCTTCAATGTTGCATGAAAGGCTCTAAACACGCCGCATGGGCGCTCATCACAATGTACACGGACATTCACAAAGTTGCTGAAACGGAATGCATGGACTACAACTAAGTCATCCGCTGCCTCCATAGTCAGGTGAAGCGGGACTCTTCATGGTTGATGCCGCGACTCCGACAATGGCCGCCGTGAGCGCCCGCCGGCGATGGTGGGCAAATGCGCGTACTTCTTTTTTTTGGATGGTGGTCGTTGCTTTCGCGGTGCGCTTCGGCTATATCGTTATCGGACATACCTATAGATTCCACTCCGATCAAAAGGTCCTGGCAGTTCGAGCCAACGAAAAGGATTTTGATTTTGGCTTCGAAATGGGCCGCATCGGACGCTCTCTCGCTCAAGGACAGGGATTCAGCAATCCCTTTAATGAAACCACCGGACCGACAGCTTGGGAGCCTCCGCTCTATCCCTTTCTAATCGCTGGCGTCTTCCGCGTGTGTGGAATTTATAGTCGCGCCTCTGCCCTGGTCCTGCTGAGCCTTAACAGTATTTTTTCCGCACTCACCTGCATTCCGATTTTTCTGATCGCGAAAAAGTGTTTCGGCGAACGAGTTGCAGTGTGGACGTCGTGGACTTGGGCGCCGCTACCGTCCGTTATTTTCTGGTGTACGCGCTGGGTGTGGGAGACCAGCCTTGCCGCATTGTTGCTGGCGGTGATTTTTTGGCTGACGCTCACGATGGTCGAAAAAGACGGGATGAAGCCATGGCTGCAGTTTGGCTTGCTGTGGGGTATTGCCGCGCTGACCAATACTTCCCTGCCGTCCTTTCTGCCCGTCTCCGGATTGTGGGTCTGGTACCACCGCGCCAGGTTATGCAAGCGCTCGTTCGGTGGAGTAATTCTAGCGTCGGTCATCTTCGCTGGGTGCATTACGCCCTGGCTGGTTCGTAATTACCGCACTTTCGGGCAGTTTGTCTTCATCCGCTCAAACTTTGGCGCCGAGCTTCGCTTGGGAAACGGACCGGGAGCCGACGGCACATGGATGGATTATCTTCATCCAACCAAGAATGTTTTCGCGATGCGACGCTATCGGGAACTGGGCGAACTCGCTTATGTGGCGGAACGCAAACGCGAAGCGCTTGTCTATATTCGCGAGGACTATCCTCGCTTCATCGGCCTGAGTCTGAGGCGTTTCGTCTATTACTGGGGTGGGCTGCCGAAAGCGTCCGGGAATCCCGTGGCGGGATTTTTCAGGAATTCTCTATTCCTTGCATCTTCGGTGTTGGCGTTCTGGGGACTGGGTCGTGCTTTGCGTACACACAACCCAGGCGCGTGGCTTTTCTTTTGGCTGGTTCTTTCCTATCCGCTGGCGTATTACTTTGTGTTTCCTCATCCGCGCTACCGGCACCCCATCGAACCGGAACTAGGAATCCTGATGATGTACGTCATTTCTGAAGTTGAAGGCCGAAGCCGGTCTCGACAAGACAATTCGATCCGACCATCCTCACACAACGCTTGACCCCCATCTTCTGATGAACGACTCCACAAACGGCCTGCAGCATGAGCTTCAATCGCAGTCGGGATGGAATCGCCATTTTGAGGGTTGGTTCGCGACTCATTCAAATCTAATCGCAATGCTCGTCGCCAGCCTGGGCTTCCTGATTCGCCTGAGGGCCGCGTCAGGGACGTTTCTAAATCCGGACGAAGCGCTTCATTACCTTCTGGCCAATCAATCCTCATGCCGGCTGGCTTATCACGCGAGTTTGACCAATGCCCATCCCCCGCTTCTGACCCTTGTACTTTACTTCTGGCGCGGAGTAGGCGCCTCGGAGTTCGTTCTTCGTCTTCCTTCGGTGATTGCAGGTACTGTATTTTGCTGGATCTTTTTCCAATGGCTGACGCGTATTGTCGGGCCGATCACCGGTTTCATAGGTTTGATCCTGGCAACTTTTCTTCCGCCGATGGTCGCGCTGGCCGCAGAGGTGAGGCAGTACGCTTTGCTGCTGTTATTCTTGAGCACTGCCGCTTATCTGCTGGAGCACGCCTTAGCGGAAAACTCGGCCGGCATGATGCTGCTGTCGGCGATATCTCTCTATCTCGCCCTGCTCTCTCATTACTCAGCGATCTTATTTGCGGCGGCGATGGGCATTTACTCCCTGCTTCGCGTGATCGCTCGCCGCCCGTCACCTCAAGTCTGCGCAGCGTGGGTTATGGGGCAGGCTGGCGCTGTTGGGCTCGTCACCGCTTTATACGTTACGCACATTTCAAAGTTAAAGGGAGACTACGCTGCCGGTACCATCCATGGATGGTTGGCCAATTCTTTTTTTCGTCCTGGGCACGAAAATCCGCTTCTGTTCGCGATCGCTAGAACCGGGGGAGTCTTTCAGTACATTTTCGGCCAGCTCGCGGTTGGAGACGTGGCCTTCCTGGCGTTTATTGCGGGAGTCATGTTGCTGTGGAGAGAAAACGTTCCATCCGCGGATCCGATTGTCCCTTACCGGCAACTGGGACTCCTCCTTGCTTTACCGTTTGCGCTGGGAGCGGGAGCCGCGATTGCCGGAATCTATCCCTATGGCGGAACACGCCATTCTGCCTTCCTCATCATGTTTGCCGTAGCAGGCGTCAGCTTTCTGCTGGCCAAACTGGTGAAGCAACAGGTTGGATGTGGAATCGTGCTTGCCATCTTTGTGGTCGTCGTCTGTAACGCGTTCGGAAAGCCTCATCGACCCTACATGCTTCGTGAAGATCAGAGCCGCGTGCAAATGACTCGCGCTATGGGGTTCATCCGCTCACAGATTCCGCAGTCAGACCTGATTTTCGTCGATTATCAGACTCGTCTCCTGCTCGGTTATTACCTGTGCCCGCAACAACCAGTTTCGTTTTCAGCCCCAGTTGGAAGGCTCGAGGAATTTCGATGCGGCGAGCATCGGGTCGTCGCCGCTGGTCCTGACCTCTACATATTCACTGCTGAGAATTTTCTGCCCAGGTGGAATGAACTCTTGCGCTCCGTCCCGTCGGAGCCTACTCCGGCGATTTGGGTCCTGCAGGCCGGATGGGAAGTGGATTTATTGCATGAACTCGAGAGTGGAGCGCAAGAGTTCCGCGAACTCAATCCGCAATCCTTTGGAAAAAACATTACCATCTTCGAGTTGACGGCTGGGCAAACAGTTTCACAAGCGCTGTTTCCTGGTACGAACTATCATCCCGTCTATAACAACGACGGCGATGTCAAGGGTATACGAGAGCGTCGACGCTTTGGGTTTGAAAGAAGCGCCATTTCGCTCTCGTTGGGGTTTTGACTTTTTCACGATGACCAAGACTC